>Ga0316207_10000392_pt1 | contig 75007 bp, 75 predicted proteins | sample 6weekpyrite_MG_FD_204943 | JGI IMG/M metagenome (GOLD analysis project Ga0316207, IMG submission 204943) | Microbial mat bacterial communities from mineral coupon in-situ incubated in ocean water Damariscotta River, Maine, United States -... | ecosystem: Environmental > Aquatic > Marine >... | reverse complement strand
ACAGCACCTAACCAAATCGTTACAATAGATCAAAATATCCCTTGCATTTAAAGGGCCGTCCACACATGGTTGCGGGGGTTGGATTTGAACCAACGACCTTCAGGTTATGAGCCGGAAAGGTATATAGATAAACATCTGATATTAAACGACATTATTCTTTCCAAAAAAATAATGTGCTAGAAAATGTGCTAAACGTGAGTTTTCTGCCGTTTAGCATTTTAGTTTCTGAAAATATTCCGCCCTTTTATTATCACCCTGATTAAAATTAAATTTATTAAGCTACTGAAAAATAACACTATAAAATTTGGAAGGGCAATGTCAAACTGACTTGTTTTGCTCACTCTTTATTTGATATTTTGATTCAATGAACATTTCATTTAAATACTACCAACATAATCCAGCGACCACCCAGTTGGCTTTGCTTCTTTATATCAGATATCCACTATCGCTTCGGCAGGTAGAAGATATGCTCTTTGAAAGAGGTGTAGATATCAGGCATGAGTCCATCAGATTATGGTGGAATAAGTTTGATCCTTTGATAGCCTGGAAGATAAGAAAGAAGCGTAATTCATATCCAAAACAATATTCAACTTGGCCCTAGCATATAGACGAATTCTTCGTCAGAATGCATAGCAAAGCACATTATTTTTGTCGGGTAATAGAGCGGGAACCGAAGGTGACGTTTAACGTAAAAGTTCTCGCGTTCCCACCCGACGAAGGGAACGAAAGATGCAACGCCTTAAACCACATAAATCAGTACAAATATTTCTTTCAATTCACGGTCTAATTTAGCGCGCGGCCTGCCCTTAGGGTATAATATTTTCAATACTCAACGACATCTCATTTCAAGGAAAACTTTACGAATATTTCGGTCTATCGCAATGGACGAGTGGAATTTTGTGACCAATGCTACATGATCCAAACCTCCTATGAAATTACTGCGCATTGAGAAAGTTTATGTGATAGAGCCTTATTAAAATAATGAGGATAAAACCCGGAGGGCCATCGATTATGACGGCTGGATGTATACGGGTGTTTTAGGGATATTGGATGGGGAAAAAGATACTGCCGTATTGAGGGCAGATTGGAAAATATGGTTATTCGGGGAGGGACGAATATTTATCCTCGGAAAATCGAGGAGTTTCTTTATGGTCACCCGGATGTTCAGGACATCCAAGTTTTTGGCCTTCCCAATGAAAAATACGGTGAAGAATTGTGTGCCTGGATTATAGAGCGTGAGGCGGGAAAGTTGTCCACAGACCATGTCAGGGATTTTTGTCCGGGACAAATCGCTCATTCTAAAATTCCAAAGCATATACATTTTGTCACGGTGTAAGGAGCTAGTTAATTTAGGACATAGCTAATGCGGGATATTGCGGCATTTGCCGGGATATAATGGGATAAAACCCCTAACCTGATCGATATTTCCTTGTTTTCTTACCTGATAAAATTTCGTTCCAGCCATTCTTATATAAAATTCTGATTTAGGACAAATTTCCACCACGGGGCTTTTTTCATCTAAATCAGGATTATGGTGACGTAGCGTAATTTCCATGACCAAAAAACATTTATTATTGAGCTGGCCCCAAACTACCATATCAACTAAAGTTCAATATTCATAACGAATAGCAGCAAAAATATTACTGTTATTTCTGAATTGGGCATAAAAGCTTTCTTGATTTTTACCGTAGAATATATTACTGCCACTTTCGACTTTGATTGCGTCTGAAATTTTATAAGATATATTCATCCGCAGGAATCCGTCTTCATCGGATGGAGAATAAAAATTAAACAACGATAAACTCAAGTTTTGCTGCATCAGTAATTTTGTCAATCTAACCGTCACCACATGTCGGGCCTTATCCTCTCGTAATACACTCTGAGGGAGGTTTTGCAGATAATCCATATAATCCAGATTTCTTTCCAGGTTATATTGAAGGGACAAGGTCAATTCAGTGGCAATCTCACGCTCATAACCAACCAAAAATCGAAATTCACTATTTCGGATCAAGGGATTTTTTGCGGCCCCGGTTTCACTTTTATAATAGCCGATTTCTACATTTCCGATACCATCAGCCCAAGGCCCCCGTATGCTCGCCCCAAAGGCCTCAAGAGCCGGAAAAGTTGCTTTTGCGGATATAATATACTGACCCGCAGGACTTTTCCAAAAACCCGAATAATAATATAGGGCCACTTCATAGGCTGCGAATGAGCGATAGAGGCGTATGGCCAGTTCATCATCCTGAAACCATTTATCCGGCCTGTTAACCTCAAGGGGCCTGTTTCGCCCCCTCAAAGAAGCGGCTAAAGGGTCAAAAAAAGACACCCGGCGGCCATCAACAAACCGGTCAGCGCCGAATTTTGGCACATACACAAGATTCATATTAATTCTGTCAGAAAATAAGGAAAGTTGCACGGCATCCGTTGGTGCTTTTAAATATTCCTCATCCCGCCCAATCAAAAATGAATTCCAGTCTTTGGCAAATAAGTCATTAATAAATAAAAGGTCTCCTGTTCCCCAGGTGAGAATTTGTCGTCCGAGTTTCACATCCATAAAATCCAAAGGACTAAAAATTATATTCATCTGGCGCAGATCAATAATGCCGTCCCCCCTTTCAAGATCCACCTCATATTCATCCAATATCGGATCCAAGATAAAGTCCGTGGCCACATTAAACGTCACAAGATCAAAATCCTTTTCCGTTTCCAGTTGCAGCCGGAACTCACCAAGGCTCATATCTTTTTCATGGGGGTCCTCCTGAGTTCTAACACCCATCCTGAGATCAAACATGCCATTAAAGGACAGGAAAGGTTCCAGATCATCCTGCGCGTTTCCATTAGAAAGGTTAAATCCGAACAATATAACCATCAGGAATAAAAACTTACGCATGGGTCACTTCAAATATCTCTTTGGTGCCCGGCGCAAATAACGTTCTGAAAATATATTCTCAGGTATGCCTTCATCATATTTTACGGATGAATAGGTGAGGATTGTTTTCCCACCCGTTGTATTATCTTCCATCTGTGCGTTCATTACAGTTGGATAACCTTCAATCATCTTAATTTCCAAAGCATTATAAGTACGATAGACAAAAGATTTTTCATTATAATATTCTGCCTTCACTGGCAGAAATGTCTTTTTGTCAATCCAGTTTTTATAATAAGAAAATTCCACATCCTGCGGCAACTTAGGAACACTTTTTATTACATAATATTGTTCCGTCTCTGCCACTATTTCATGGACATCTTCATCAATATTGCGCCCGGAAACGTCTTCATAAAAAAAATGAGAACCAACAAAACTTGTACGTTCATCGCTGGCCGCAATTCTTTTGACAAGATCCAGCGCTGGCAAATAAAGCCAGCGGTCATCATCCCGGTCGATGTTTTTCCAGGCCATGAAAACCATTTTCTTAATATCCGCAGGTTTGCTGAAAAATACATAATATTTCTGCGCCCCGTCTTTTTCATCCAGGTTTTTGCGTAACAAAGTGATTTTGCGGAATCTCTCCCGGCCCTGATCATCGAGAATTCGCATCTCAAGATGGGCTTTGTTATCGCCCCCCTGATAAAAAATTGCATGATTTACTTTTCTTACAATTTCCATGACCTCCATGGCTGCAGCATTTGAGAAAACCTGCTGGCCTGCGAATAAAAGGCCCAAGAAAGTTATGATATTGATTATCTTTTTCATCTTAAACTCTTTCCACTTGAACATTGAATAATCTTTTTTCCATGAGGCGAATAATGGCCGGTAAAATGACCAATGTGGCAATGCCTGCAAAAATTAAAATACTTGAAATAAACAGCCCCACATCCTGATAAGGGGTGAGCGGTGCCAGGAGCAGGGGCAGAAAACCAACCCCCATGATAATCACATTGCGGGAAATTGCTCTGGCTGGTTCACCATATACGGCGACGATCGTTTCCGGCCAATTATGGAATTTTTTATACAACTGCCGACTTCGGGACAGAAAATGGATTGCATAATCAACCGTCAGCCCCAATATCAGCGCCGAAAGTATGGCAATTGGCGCGTCATAATCCTTTCCGATCAGTCCAACAATGCCGTATAAAACCGCAATAGAAAAACTCAAGGGGATCATCGCCAGCACACCCCACAGGATGGATCGGAACAAAAATATCATCATCATCAGAACAACTATAAAACTGCCGCCCAATGCCTTGGCCATGCCCAACACAATCTGATCCTGCCAGGTTACATTGATATGGTTCAGACCAAACCATTTATGCTGGAGACTTTTTGGTGGCGGATTGGAGGTAAAATAATCATCTACCATAGCCTCAAGTCTGCTGGTATCCTGATTATCCCCGCTTTTAAGTTGCATCCACACATTGGCTTCACGAAAATCCGGTGTCACATAATGCCAAAGGTCCTGTGGTCGGTGGCTATTCTGAAAGGTGATTAGCGTCTGGGCAACCGCGGTCGCTTTTTCAGGTATGCGATATTCGCTCTCATGTCCCGAATAAAGCTCGCGATGCACTGTTTTTACAATCTCAACAACTGAATTACTTTTCCCCACATAACCGGTATCCAATAGATAACTTTGCAAACCGCTTATATAATTCAACACTTCCGGATCTTTGAATGTTTCCTCATCCGGGCCTAAAGCTTCCAAGGCGCTCAAAACATTGTCCCACAGCGTCATCTCCTCCAAAGGGGCGACTTCCATTTTTTGCTCAATCTTTTCCGTAAGACGCGACATAAGCTCTGATTTTGAGGAAATACCCCGCGATAAAGTGAGGACAGAAGCCTCAAGCTCATTCAGAGGGCGCAGATCATGATCCGCAAGCTGGTTTTTCAGATAAGTCACATATTCTTCATATGTTAACACTGTCTCACCCGCCTTAAGGGAAAGGTAAGACATATAGGTTCCCCCAAACATTTCGTTCAGTTTTTTATCTGCCACACGTATTTCATGATTTTTACCAAACCATTTCACCGGATTGTCATTGGCGATAATCTGGTTGGCACCATATAAAGCTACACCGACCACCAATAAAACCATGGTTAGGATTTTTTTGGCATGGCGGTGAGACCACTCACCGGTAAAATTCAGAAAACGCGCCAGGAGCGAGGCATATTCATGCGCCGTTTCTTCAGAACGTTTAAGGCCGAAATTCGTAAATTTATGCTCCGGCATTAACATAATATAGGCCGGGATCAGGGTCATGGTGAAAAACCAGGCCAATATGACGCCAACACCGACAAATGTACCAAAGACCTGAATTGGCGGCAACGGTGTAAAGTTTAGGGAAAAGAACCCCACACTTGTGGTCAGGGTCGTAAATAACATGGGCAGCGATAATTCGGCCATGACATGTTTTACAGTCTTCTTCCTATCTTTAAATTCTGGATAACGATCATAAAATTCTGATAAAATATGAATCGCATCCAGAATGGCCACTGGCATGACAAAAATCGGAATCATAGATGACATGATATGAATATTATTACCCGTTATCACCAGCAGACCCATGGTCAGGGTCACCGATATCATCGCCACCAGCATCGGTGATATGATCAGGATTACATTACGAAAGAAATACCATAAAAGGCCAAAAATCAGGCCCATTGCCAAAGGGGTTGTCAAACCCATCTGGATAAACATTTCAACCGCAAAAGTATCCTGTGCGACCGGGAGCCCGGTAATATAATATTTTTCAGAACCCGAATATGTTTTTATCCTGTCGCGCAACATTTGTGTGACCTGATAACTGATGCCTTTAGAGGTTATGGGAACATAAAGTGCGATCGCTTTCCCATTTTCAGACAATAGGCTTCCATCAAGAAGCGGCTGATTTCTTGCCTTTTCTCTAATAATCAGCGCCTCGCTATCAGATGCCGGGGCTTCGGACATAAGCCAGTCAAATTTCACAGTCCCAGGGCCGCCCTGCTCAACATTATCAACGGAGGATGGTGCAATAAGGTCAACCGAAATAACCCCTTCAGTTATATTCTCCTCACCATTCGTCCCTTCACTTTCCCACCTGATATTCTTGGCGAAATTGGTCAGGTCATGAATATTCTGTAGAGAGGCCTTATTAAAAACACCATTTTTATGGGTCGTATTAACGACTCCCACCACAATCAAATCATATAGGTTGAACTTTTCCTTTTGTTGTCGATGAAAGATCCGTTCCGGATCTTCGTAAAACAACATATTTTCCGGATCAGCATCAATGGTCAGCGGATTCAGAAATTTAGCAGCCGTTGTGGAAAAGGTTGGAACAGCAACCAAAGCCATTATCAACATTGATAATAAAGCCGGCAACCAGATAAAAAACTTTGGCAATTTTACAGCCTTTTCGGATAAAAAAATCATAAGTCTTCCTTATTAATCTGTCTCAGGTAGCTTCTTGTTTAGTTAATCTATGAAGGGCTGGAATTGCGGGCCGTCACGATCCAGGCCGCCGCATTCAATATGACACCCTTTTCTGTCTTGTGCGGCATAAGCTCTTCATGCAGATCGGCAAAAATATTTGCAATAATAGATTCATCCGCTTCAGCCTCTGAAATCACACTTCCGGCCGGCCCCATTTGCGTCAGGAAATGGCAGGTCTCCTCCACCTTACTGCCAATAATGACCGGGGTGTTAAATTGCTCAATTTCAATATGGGAAAAACCCGCATCATCCAAAATACGGTATATTCGCTGCGGGTCCGCCAGGGAAAACGGCCCCGGTTCGCCTATTTCCGCGGGTTGAGGCAGGGCAAGGTGTCTGCCCACAACATCAAGCGACAAACGCACCCATTCATTGTCCTTTACAGAATTCCAGCAGGCGAAAGCCAATCGTCCATTGACTTTAAGAGCCTGTCGCATATTGCTGAACGCCGCAACAGGATCATCAAAGAACATCATTCCGAAACGTGAAAAAACAAGATCGGACAAGGCCTTATCAAAATTAAATTTCTGCGCATCCCCGAGATGAAATGTGATATTTTTTGCCTCTGCCAAAGCCTTGTTGGCCATCGCCTTGTCCACCAGAAGCCCGGAAATATCAAGACCATGAACATATCCTTCAGATCCGACCTGACGGCTGATATCAATTGATGTTTCGCCACACCCACAGCCTATATCAAGAACATGATCCCCTTGCCTGATATGAGCCGCATTCATGGCTTGACGGCCAAAGGACATTAGAAAACCATCCATAAATTCCTGGAAACTTAACCATTTCTGTCCCCCATTGCCGTTCCAATATTCGTCCATACCAAAATTAATAGAATGTTTCATATATCTTATCTCTCAATTTTAAAAAATTGCCGGTCACGCTTTGCAGCTCATTCCCTAAAAAAACTTGTGAATGAAAAACAATGTCGCACATGCCCTACACTGTGTAGTTTATGTAAACTATACGGTGTAGTTTAATTAAACAAGAGTTTTTTTTACCAGTGAAAGTAAAAAGGGGGATAGAGGGGGGCAAGTGTTTGAATAATCAGGTGGAAATAGAAGAAACTTTTTCAATCCTGCCCCATATGCGCGACAGGATTAAATTGTGAAATCAGGAAAATTCCGGTACGAAAAAGGCTGAATATATTGAAATAATTATGGTTTTGTTTTCAGACCGTTGACAAAGGTTGATACAGCGATATCCAGACTTTCTTCCATTTCAAGGTCTGTGGGTGCGTTCCCTGCGCCAAATAATCGCCGCATATGATAGGGCCACTTGAGCATACCAATAAACTGAAAAGCGGAGAGAACGGGATTCTTGACGTTTAAAACACCCCGATGATCCAGATCTTTGAGATATTCTGCAATATCGTTTTTCATAACATCTGGCCCGGCATCCCAGAACGCCTTTCCCAGCTCGGGAAAGGCCGAACTTTCCGCCAAAACAACCCGGAAAACATCAAGGGCTTCAGGCTTAAATGCACTTTTAATAATGTATAAGCCAAATTGTTTCAAAACAATCTCAGGATTATCAGACGCGCTTGGTTCATTCGGGTTTGAATCGCTTAAAATATTGCATACATCCACCATTATCGCGGCAAATAAAGTTTCCTTATTTTGAAAATGGCTGTAAACGGTTCGTTTGGAGACATTGGCTTCGGCCGCAATGGCATCCATACTCGTCGCACCATAACCTGCACCAAGAAAGAGCTTTCGGGCTGCAGCAACAACTTGTTCCCGTTTTGTGGCAGGCTTCATCTGATTATCTCTTTACACTTAAAATTGGTTAAATAATATTCCCAAGTGATATGTGAATTGCCCCGATTTCTGAGACATTCCCGGAATTTTATTTATATTGCCATTCAAATTCGGTCGCTGACAACAACCCGTTATTACCATGCTTTCTTTTTGAATTATAGAAAAATTTCATATATCAAACACATTCTGCCGGGCCTTGTCACAATAAACTATTGTTATACAAGAGGGCAAGCGACAGCTTCCGATAATAAATTATTTATCGTAATCCTGGGGTGTAATTCTGGAGAGAATTCTGGGAACATAGCGTAAAGATTTTGTTGAAGAAATTTATTCACAACATAAAATTGGTGATTCAATACATTCTTATTATTGTCCTCCCCCCGATAATCTTCTATGCCAATCAGCAATAGCCCGCCCGATTGCTTCAGGCTGATCTTCCTGAATATAATGAAGTCCACCGCCAATAAATGATGTTTCTATATTTTTGATATTTTCCGCCAGCCACTGGGCAACCGATGGCGGGTTAAAGGAACCGGGAGAAGCATAAATATGAAGAAACGGCATATCAGTCTCCAACATCCAGTTTGAATAATTTTCTATAATCTGCTGCGTCCTTGCGGGTTCCCCTGCAATGGGAACTTCATTAGGAAATAAATATATGGGTTTTCTACTCTTGCTCTCAGTAAAAGGAGCCCGGTAATAATCATGTTCCTCTTCCGTAAGGTCGCGCATCACTGAACCAGGTAATATACGCTCAATAAAGGCATTTTGATTAATAATCATCTCAGGGCCGGTTTCCGGGTCGCGCATTTTTTTAAAAACAGGCGCAATTCTACCCATTGCCTCATAGGAAGGGAAAGGCACATTTGGTGGCACAAAGGCTTCCATAAAAGCAATTCCTTTAACATTATCCTCATGAAACGAGGCATAATGCATACCAAGAACCGAGCCCCAGTCATGAATGACAAGAGTAATATTTTTCAACTTCATAATTTCAAAAAATTCTTCAAGGTAACGCGCATGATCTTCAAATTGATAATCAATATCCGGCTTGCCAGATTTCCCCATTCCAATCAGATCAACGGCTATAACACGCCCCTGCGGCTTTAAATACGGAATTATATTACGCCAAAGATAGGAAGACGTAGGATTACCATGTAAAAAAACGATTGGATCCCCCTGCCCCTCATCTATGAAATGCATTTTCGATCCTAAAACATCTACATATTTTGACACGAACGGGAAATCTGTAGAAATCTTCGGCTTGTAATCAGGCTTTACCGGTTTTCGAGCATTAATTTCACTCATTTGATTTACTCCTAATTTAATCAGAATTGCAATTCTGATTAAATTAGCGCACCACAAAATATTTGTAAAGAATTCTAATTCTGAACAATTATCTTTTAAATTTTAATTGAAAACTAATTTGTTAAAACAGAAAGGCCAGTATGATAATATGTTTTTTTAACATCCCGGTTCACACCCGTCCTTGCTAAAACCGCACCACCCTGAACAAGCCCCAGAAGAAAAACCGCGATGTCTTCCAGGTTTTTATCCGTTTTCAGTTCCCCCTTATGTTTTGCATTAGCAAGGGCACATAAAAATACATCTTTTAACAGATCAAAATATTTTTTTACCTTCAAGGCGGCCACCTTGTCTTTTTGCGCATAATTCACCGCAGTGATACACATTAAACAGCCAAGACGATCATTATTCGAACCGGTAAGGCTGATCAGGCGCTCAATATAATCTTTAATGTCTTGTAAAGAAGCGTCCGGTTCAACAAGCCTTCCCAAATAATCATGGACAATTGTATCCCGGTAACAGTCAAGCGCTTCCAGATAAAGACCCCTTTTATCCCCAAACTCATCATAAAGACCATAACGACTTGCATTACAAGCCTTCACCAGATCGCTTACAGCAGTGTTTTCATAGCCTTTTTGCCAAAAAACATTCATGGCATTCACCAGAGCATCATCTCTGTTAAATTCCTTTTCCCAAGGCATAAATCACTCCGCTTAAAATTCAGTTTTACAACTGTTCAGAATTGCTAATCTACATAATATAAACTGACAAACAAGTGAAAAAAACCTGGTTTGACAGATATTAACTTACATATATGTCCCACTGACCTTACCCCTTAAAAGTGGCCCATTGAATGGGAGAGGATTTTGGCTTATTCAGACCATGAATAAGGAGAAAGGGCTTGTCACATAAACTATTTCTTAATTATATGTTATAGGATGCTGATGAAAAAAATATCTTATCATCGACATCGCTTCCACCCTGACATAATACGGCAGGCCATATGGCTTTATTTTCGATTTACCATGAGCTATCGAGACGTCGAGGAATTATTAGCCGAGCGCGGTATTGATGTCAGCTATGAGACGGTTCGTCGATGGGCTCACAAGTTTGGAATTGATTATGCCCGACGCATCAAGAAACGTAGACCTCTCCCCCATACAGAATGGTTTTTAGACAGAGTATTCGTCAAGATTGGAGGTAACCCAATGTATCTCTGGCGCGCCGTTGACGGAGAAGGTGAAGTTCTAGATGTCTTGTTACAAAAGCGCAGCAACAAAAGAGCCGCGCTGAAACTTCTCAGAAAATTACTGCAAACCCAAGGCATTACACCTACTAAAGTCATGACCGACAAATTGAGATCATACGGCACAGCACTCAGAGATTTAGAAATAGAGCATGTGCATGATACAACCAACAGGCTGAACAATAGGGCAGAAAGCTCCCATGTTCCCATTCGGCGACGGGAACGAAAGATGCAAAGATTTAAGTCTCATAAACCTGCTCAAATTTTTCTTTCAATTTACGGGCCTATTTACAATCTCTTCAACACACAAAGACATCTCATTTCAAGGCAGACACTACGAACATTACGGTCAATCGCAATGACCGAATGGAATTTTGTGACTAATGTTGCTTGATTCAGCCCTCCTATGAAATTACTGCGCCTAGTGAAAGTTTATGTGACAGAGCCGTTTTCTCACTTCATAGTCAAGGGGTTCCAATTCAAGAAAATTCAATTTTTCATTACATAAATGTGCTCTATAATTTTCGTCGATGCCATACCCGGACGGCGGACCGTCCGGATAATTGTTTTATCAGTTCATGCTATTTAGCTTTGCCACCTATCTGACTGGCTAGCTTGTAAAGTGCTGGTAGAACGACCAGTGTTAGCAGGGTCGACGAGATAATACCGCCGATCACCACTGTCGCCAGTGGCCGCTGTACTTCGGCCCCCATCCCTACATTGAACGCCATCGGAATGAAGCCAAGGCTGGCGACAAGGGCAGTCATCAACACAGGGCGCAAGCGCTGGCTGGCGCCTTCCATTATCGCCTCCATAAGCGCACTGCCCTCAGCTCGCAGTTCCCGGATGAAAGAGAGCATCACCACACCGTTCAGCACCGCGACCCCGGAAAGCGCAATGAAGCCAACCGCCGCCGAGATAGAAAGCGGCATGTCGCGTATCGCAAGCGCAAAGATACCGCCCGTGAGTGCTAGCGGTACGCCGGAGAAAACCACCAGCGCGTCTTTCATTGAGTTGAAAGCACTGAAGAGCAAGGCAAATATCAAAAGCAGTGTAAGGGGCACCACAATCGACAGACGTTCACTGGCTGACTGTAATTGCTTGAATGTACCGCCGTAGCCGAGCCAGTAACCGTCCGGCAGGTCTATTTCCGCATCCAGCCTTTCCCTCGCCTCAGCGACGAAAGACCCCAAGTCACGCCCTTCGATATTGGCGGTGACGACGGCATTGCGCTTGCCGCTCTCCCGGTTCACCTGATTAGGACCTTGTGACAAGGTGATATCAGCGACTTCTCCAAGAGGTATATAGGAAAGGTCAGACCCCGCCTTGCCGGGTATTTCCACCGGAATGCGTGCCAGTGCTTCAGGGTCCCTTCGCATGGCTTCATCCAGTCTTACCATCAGCTTGAAGCGACGATCCCCTTCGTAAATGATACCCGCTTGCTCACCTGTAATAGCAGTACGCAGCGCATGCTGAACGTCAGATACTGACAGACCGAGAAGGGCCAGATGATCCCTGTCCGGTATAACGGAAAGCATGGGTAGACCTGTCATCTGCTCAAGGCGGACATCACGAGCCCCCTCCAAGCCTCCGATAACAGTGTTCACCTGTTCCCCGAGTGTGCCGAGCGTGTCGAAGTCATCACCGTAGATACGGATGGCGAGATCAGTGCGCACCCCGGCGATCAGCTCGTTAAAGCGCATTTCGATCGGTTGGGTGAACTCATATTTGTTGCCCGGCACTTCCATGACAATACGCCGAAGTTCTTCGATGATATCTTCCTTGCTCCGCTTAGGGTCCGGCCATGCTTCACGGGGTTTAAAGATGAGGAAAGTATCAGCCACACTGGGTGGCATGGGGTCGGTGGCAATATCCGGTGTACCGATTTTGCCAAAAATCATGTCGATCTCTTCCACTGATTTTATACGGGACTCGAGTAAGCCCTGCATTTCAATGGCCTGATCGATACCGGTGCCTGGAATGCGCAGGGCATGGAGGGCAATGTCATGTTCGTCCAGTTGCGGCAAAAATTCTGACCCCATTTTACTCGCTTGATAAAGACTTATACCAAAGAGGCTAAAGCCAATGACGATTGTAATCACTGGCAGACGCATGGCGGTGGCAAGTACAGGGCGATACAAGGCTTGTGCCTTTTGCATCAGCCAGTTTTCCTTTTCGCTCACCTTACCGCGTACGAACATGGCAACAGCTGCTGGCACGAATGTTACGGCAAAAACAAGCGAGCCGAGCAGAGCCGCGACAACCGTGAATGCCATCGGATGGAACATCTTACCTTCAACGCCCGAGAGCGCAAATATTGGCATATAAACCAGCATAATGATAAAGACACCGAAAACAGCGGGTCGCAATACTTCGCGGGTTGCAAGGGCAACTTCATGCAGTCTTTCTTCCCGTGTCAGCAAACGCCCCAGCCGCTTTTGTGCAGCCCCAAGGCGACGCAGCGTATTTTCCACCACAATGACGGCTCCGTCGACAATAAGGCCAAAGTCAATGGCACCGAGGCTCATCAGGTTGCCGGAGACATTATTTCTCGCCATCCCCGTTACAGCAAAAAGCATGGATAGCGGGATGATAAAAGCAACAATCAAAGCTGCCCGCATATTACCAAGCAGTGCAAAGAGAACGGCTATTACCAGAACCGCGCCTTCAAACAAGTTAAGCTTCACTGTCTCGATGGTTTTGTCCACCAGCGTTGTGCGGTCATACATGGGTTTTGCCACAACCCCCGCCGGCAGGGTTTTGTTGATATCAATCAATTCGTCTGCCACCGCCTTGGCGACAATGCGGCTATTTTCACCGATCAACATGAAGGCAGTACCAAGCACGGTTTCCTCGCCGTCAAGGGTGGCAGCGCCTGTACGAAGCTCTTTACCAAAACCTACCCTGGCGACATCGCTAATTCGAACAGGAGCATCATTGCGTTTGCTGATGACAATATCGGCTATCTCGTCAAGGCTGCCTACCTGACCGGGTGAGCGGACAAGATATTGCTCGCCACTACGCTCGATGTATCCAGCACCCATATTCTGGTTGTTGCGCTCAAGCGCCGTTACAATGTCAGCCATGGTAAGGTCGAATGAGAGCAGGAGTCCGGGGTCGGGTACCACTTCATATTCACGGACAAAGCCACCAACGCTGTTTATCTCAGTAACACCCGGAATTTTCACCAGTTGGGGTTTGATGATCCAGTCCTGCACAGTGCGCAGGTCTTCAGCCGTGTAGGCAGTGCCGTCGTCCTTTACGGCTCCGTCTTCGGTAGCCACAGCATAGATGAAAATTTCACCCAGACCGCTGGCGATCGGACCCAAAGTGGGCTCTATGCCGGAAGGTAACTGGTTCTTGATGCTGAGCAGTCGCTCACTCACCTGCTGGCGTGCCCAGTAAACATCTGTGCCTTCTTCAAAAATCACGGTCACTTGCGACAACGCATAGCGTGACAGCGAGCGGGTATAATCGAGCTTAGGCAGGCCTGCCATGGCATTTTCTACCAGATAGGTGATGCGCTGCTCGGTCTCGAGTGGTGAGTAGCCGTCAGCTTCCGTATTTATCTGCACCTGTATGTTGGTGATATCCGGCACCGCATCTACTGGCAGGCGGGTCATGTTATAGGCGCCAAGGCCTGCGATCAAAAGCGTCACGAATAGCACAAGCCATCGTTTTGCGATAATATGGTCAATCAATGTCTGTTTCATTTTTTTACCCCTAGTGGTCATGGCTTGCGCCGTCTTTAAGGACGTCGGCTTTAAGGACAAAAGAGTTTGAGGACACATAGTGTGTACCCGCTGCCATGCCGCCAAGCACTTCAACATAGTCACTGTTGCGCTCGCCAAGCTCCAGCATGCGTACTTCGAACATGTTGCCAAAACGGGCAAAAACCACATCCATATCACGGAAGGTTTGCAACGCATCAAGTCTCACTGCCATCACCTGTTCTTTTATGCGTGTGGTTACAGCCGCTTTGACATGCATGTCTGGTCGCCACTGGCCGCCATCATTGTCGATGTTCACACGGGCGCGGACGATATGGCCTTCATTCATAGCTGGAGAGAGATAGTCAATCGTGCCTTGGACGCTTTTGTCTCCATGCATACTACTGATAGTAACGGCCTGCCCAAGCTTGATAAGCTCTGCCTGATCAGGAAAGGCGGATAGTTCCACCCAGAGGTTTGTAAAGTCGGAGATTTCAAACAAGGCATCACTGTCAGCAACATCACCCGTATTGGTAAAAGAGCCTGTGACCATGCCATTTGCCGGGCTTGTCACTGTGAAGCTTTGCAGCGTTTGGGTGTTTTTCAGCGTAGCCAGCGTTTGGCCTTTTTTCACCTTGTCGCCTTCACCCACGTGGCGCCTTACGACCACTGCTTTATAGGGAGCATGCACCGCATAGACATTTTTTGGCGGTAGCTTGACGACACCAAACAATTCTTCAGTAAAGACCATATCGACAGGGGCAAAGGCCTCTGAATCAATCTCTGCCAGTTTTAACATGCGATCGGTGATTTCCGCACGGCCTTCATAGCTGTCATAAGACCAGTTATAATTCTTGTTGCTGTATTGTGCGCTCAAGGAAACATCAAAGGAGTGTGGTTCAACAATTTCCTGATCACTGACCAGATAGTCTTTCTCCGGTGTGAAGCTGAGATTGTCTGTCACGCCGCCAAGTCGCCCTAGCTTGCCAGTAAGTGTTATGCTCGAAGGCGACAGTGGCTTGTTGTCCTTATAGGCGTAAAGACGCATTTCAGGCGGCACCCCGGTTTCAAATATGGTGACTTCAATGGCAAAGCCGTTTTTTTCCAGAAGACGTCCTCCGTGTGGCCCTTTGGGTGGTTCGGTTTCGGCATTAACACTCTCTTCGCCGTAGGCGACATTCACTGCGGGCAAAGCCACGGACAGCATATTTAAACTGAGTATAGTGATTAGTAATTTTTTCATTATTTGTCTCCTGACCGGGCGGTCGCGAGGGCAGAGCCCGTGATGCGCTCGAGCTCCAGTAATTTCATCATAAAGGATAAGGCGGTATCGGCTTGACGACGGTCCAGTTCAAAGCGTTTGTTCTGAGCGTCTATCCATTCCAATATTGAATAGGCGCCAGTGCTATATGCTTTTTCAGCGTCTGCCAGTAATTTAATGGCAGCAGGTCGGACTTCGTTCTTTATGCCTGCGCTCAAGGATTGGTCTGCTATCATTTCCTGCCTGAGTTCAAATAGGGATCGTAGTAGCTTTTGTCGTACCTGTTCCTGCTGCATGGCATTCATTTGATTTTCAGCGCGGGCAGCGAGTATGCGGCCCTTGTTAGGATTGCCAAAAGCCAGCGGCATGGAGAAGGTAAACATCAAGGCCTGATCGTTAAGGCTTTCGTTGCGACGAACCCCTACCCCAAGTTTGATATCCTGTTTATTCCGTGTAATTGCAAGACTAACACCGGACTCAGACAGGCGCGTCAAGGCCACGGCGTGAAGGTAAGGAGGCGCAGTTTCAATCACTTGTTCCAGTGTAGTGCTTTCTGGCACTCTATAATTTGTGGTAAGCGCACCATTTATTGCGCTGAAATCCGGTGTTGCCATCCACATTGCAGCAAGGCGAATGACGGCTTTTAGGCCAGCCTGCTCAAGCTCGCGTAACCGCAACCCGGTGTCTGCTATCTCTAACTCTATTTTGGAGAGGTCAGCCGCTGGTATGGCACCTGCAGTGACGCGTTCGCTCACGAGTTCCTTTGCTTTTTTCTGTGCCTCAAGTTGTTGCGCTGTGATATCAGCAAGCTTCTGAATATGTAGTAAGTGATAATAGCGGCGGGTAACCTCAGCAAGAATATCGGTACGGGCAAGGCGGTATTCTTCTTCCATCAGACGCTGTTTCGCGCCAACAAGAGTCCTCCTCGCCTGTCGCTTGCCGCCCATTTCAAAGGTCTGGCTGAGCGTGACGGTCAGCTCAGAAGCTTGCAGGCCATTGAGGTCGCCGGTACCGAATGCATTTTCCAGCATGACACCAAGTTCTGGTAGTGGTTTTTGTCCGGCCTGTAACAGCTCACCGTCCAGCATGCGTACCTCAAAAGGGTAGGCCTGTAGTTCACTGTTTTTGTCCAGTGTTCTTGCAATCGCTTCACCAAGGGTGAGGTTTTTTGTATTTTGCACCTGCATTGCCTGTGCCTGAAACAGCCCGGCCAAGCTGAAACATAGCGTGGCAAGCAATGCGAGCGACATGCGACGCGGTCGCACGTATTTCAAATAGGTAATCATTCGTAAACTCCAGTAAGGATACGCCAAGAGCGCATCATTCAATAAATATGACTATTGAAACGAGAGTTAAGCGAGAGGTGGTGGCACCGGTGGCAGGCAGGATAAGGCTCGTGGTATCTGGCAATCAAAGTTCTCATAGGAACCAACAGCCTGTATCTGTGTTGGTAGCGAGAGGAAAGGCGTAGCTGCAAACTCGTTTAACAGACTATGGTAGCTTGCATGAAGTGGATCATCATCGTGGTGATCACTCTTTTCATCCGAACCATGATGATGGCTTTCAACCATTTCAACAACAGCTTCGTGGTGATGGGTGTCAAACATATGGTCAGAGCTAACATCAAACACGCCAATATCCATCATCCGCATACCAAGCAGAGTCAGTAAAGCCAGAGAAATCATGCTTATGTCAAATGACCTTTTAATACGCTATTCCTTTATCTCTTAGCATTCTTCTATAGCATAGTGATCAGAAAAATATTGAATTTTGTCAACCTATTGCCCAAATTATATCAAGCTGGGTCCTGATAGGCAAAGTAAATTATCAGCAGTCAACTTACGCTGACCCTGAGGCATCCCCACGAGACAGAGAGATTTAACAAGGGAGCATGACGTTTTTTGTGAGCTATGAATGAACCGCATGACAGCCTGATGTCTGCTAATATTTACAAATTCTGAAATGTCAGGCCATTGGCCAAGAAGAGAGCCCGAACGAAAGGGAACGCCTGAAAGGCAAAAGGCCTGATCACGAGGGTTAGTTTCACCGTCAGTCGCTTTGCTTCTTCCGTTGCCTTCGGGCTTACGCCTTCCGGCCGAACCATGCAATCTACGCTAAGACGTATCTTGCGTGATTAAAAGCCCAGATCCACCCAGCCAATAAACAACCCAGACCACAAGGGTCAGGGTTTGTCCTACTTGAGACATGGGTCACAGTTCATAACGGAGACATAGGTTACACTAACCGCTTTTGCGAGGAGAGCAAAGGTGCCATGGAAGGAGTGTAACAAAATGAATGAGCGAATGAGATTTGTCGCCCGCTTGCTGGAAGGGGAGAAGATGGCCCCGCTATGCCGGGAGTTTGATATTTCCCGGAAAACCGGCTACAAGATTTTTGGTCGCTATAAAGACTGTGGCCTGCATGGCCTGTCGGATCGCAGCAGGCTGCCTTACCGTCATGCCAACCAGTTGCCCTTTCAGATTGAGACCCTGATTGTCCAGTTGAAGAAAGAATGGCCCACATGGGGGCGGCCAAGATACGGGAAAAGTTGCGGCGGCGTTACCCGGATGTGCATAGCCCTGCCATCAGCACGGTACACGCCGTTCTGGACCGCAACGGTCTGGTGGTCCGGCGCAAACGCCGCTGTTACAGGGCCGAAGGAACCGCACTTTCCCGCCCCAACATCCCCAATGACCTATGGTGTGCCGACTATAAGGGTGAGTTTATGCTGGCGGATATATTTATCATGAAGGCTCAAAAGATTTCAACCCAATAAAATAAAGACAATATACGAAGGTAAATATGAGGGAATGCATGGTTTTTCCCGTATTAATACTTATACTCTGATTTGTATATATTTGGGATAGTCTGAAAATGGATCAAAGCCACATTACTCAAGACTCCAATATGGCAAAAGACCCGGTATGTGGGATGAATGTTTCTATTCCTGCTGCGGATCATTTTATAACACATCAGCATGAAAAATATTATTTCTGTTCCTCCAAATGCAAAGATAAATTCAGGGCTGCTCCGGAACATTATCTTGAGGACAAAGCATCTGTTGCAGAAAGGCCCATGGGAACCAAATATACTTGCCCCATGCATCCGGAAATCATTCGGGATCAACCTGGAGATTGTCCGAAATGCGGTATGGCACTGGAACCTATGGGCATCCCAACAGGAGAAGAGGGCCCCAATCCGGAGCTGGTTGATTTCACCCGTCGTTTCTGGATTGGTTTTACCTTAACATTGCCTGTTCTCATTCTGGAAATGAGTGGGCATTTGAGTTCAGGGTTTAAGAATATTGTCAGCGATGAAATATCTGCTCTGCTGCAATTCCTACTGGCCACACCCGTCATGCTCTGGGCCGCAGCGCCGGTTTTCATTCGGGGCTGGAAGTCAATCCAAACAATGAACCCAAATATGTGGACCCTGATCAGCATTGGAACCGGCATTGCTTATATTTACAGTCTTATTGCCTTTTTTGCCCCCAACCTGTTTCCCGATACTATCAAGACCGGGAATGGTCTGGTTCCGGTTTATTTCGAGGCCGCCGCGGTGATTATTGTTCTGGTTCTGTTAGGACAGGTTCTGGAGCTACGCGCGCGGGAAAAAACCGGCAGCGCCATACGGGCTTTGCTGGATCTTGCGCCAAAAGTTGCACTCCGGCTGAATGAAGATGATAGCGAGACTGAAGTTCCCCTTGATCAAATTTTCGCCGGCGACAAGCTACGCGTCAGGCCAGGAGAGAAGGTTCCTGTGGACGGAACTGTCATCGAAGGCCATTCTTCTGTTGATGAATCCATGCTTACCGGAGAACCGCTTCCCGTGGAAAAACAGACCGGTGACAAGGTTACCGGCGCAACCCTCAACGGCACAGGTAGCTTTATCATGAGTGCCGAGCGGGTCGGTGCCGAAACCATGCTGTCCCAGATCGTCGCTATGGTGGCCGAAGCGCAAAGAAGCCGGGCGCCTATTCAGAAATATGCTGACCTGATCGCTGGCTGGTTTGTCCCTACCGTACTTGTCATTGCGGCAATTTCCTTCGCCGTCTGGTATTATTTGGGTCCGGAACCCGCGTTATCTCACGGCCTGATCGCCGCCGTTTCAGTTCTTATTATCGCCTGCCCCTGCGCTGTTGGACTGGCAACGCCCATGTCGATCATGGTGGGTACGGGCCGCGGGGCCCAATCAGGTGTTTTAATTAAAAACGCCGAAGCGCTGGAAGTCTTTGCGAAGGTGGATACGCTGATCGTCGACAAGACAGGCACCCTGACCGTGGGCAAGCCGGTTCTCACCGATATTGTCCCCCTGAACGGCTTTACAGAACATGAAATTCTCTCCTGCGCAGCCAGTCTGGAACGGGGTAGTGAGCATCCTCTGGCCGCAGCAATCGTTGCTGGTGCAAAAGAGCGCAACATCACGCTCCAGCGCGCTGAAGATTTTGATGCTGTCACGGGAAAAGGGGTGGAGGCCGTGATTGGCGGCCAGCATATCGCCTTGGGCAACACAGCCATGATGGCGACTTTGAACCTGAATATTGAAGACATCAGGCATCAGGCTAATAGTATGAGACATGAAGGTAAAACCGTCATGTTTATTGCCATAGATAAGATGGTTGCGGGCCTGGTTGCGGTCGAGGACCCCATTAAGGAAACAACGAATGAAGCCCTTGATGCCCTGCACAAAGAAGGCCTGCGGATCATTATGGTCACCGGCGACAATGAAACTACTGCAAGAGCGGTCGCCACCCGCCTTAATATTGATGAAGTGCGTGCTGATATATTGCCCGAAGGCAAGGCGGACATCATCAAAGAGCTCCACCACAATGGTGCCAAAGTCGCCATGGCTGGAGACGGGGTCAATGATGCCCCGGCGTTAGCCCTCGCGGAAGTGGGAATCGCCATGGGAACCGGAGCCGATGTAGCAATGCAAAGCGCCGGCATCACATTGGTCAAGGGCGATCTCACAGGTATTGTTCGCGCCCGACGCTTATCAGAAGCCACCATGCGAAATATCAAGCAAAATTTATTTCTGGCCTTCGTCTATAATATGCTTGGCGTTCCTGTGGCCGCTGGGGTTCTTTATCCGGCCTTTGGTATTTTACTATCCCCAATTATCGCTGCCGCCGCCATGAGCCTGTCATCTCTGTCTGTTGTGAGCAATTCATTACGGCTCAGAATTGTGAAATTCTGATACCATCGCCTTATCCGATACGAATATACATATCTGTTAAAAATTCATACTCAGGCAGTTCAAGATTGCGCGGAGCGGGTCCTTTCCGTATTCGCCCCGCCATATCATAATGTGATCCATGACAAGGGCAGAACCATCCCCCATAATCGCCTTTTAATGATCCAGGTTTCTGCCCCAGAGGGATACACCCCAAATGGGTGCAAATACCGATCATCACCAGCCATTCTTCATGGCCATTCCGAACCCTATCCTCATCCGTCTCAGGGTCCTTCAATTCTGAAACGTCAACAGAGCGTGCATGGGCAATTTCCTCCATCGTACGGTGTCGAATAAAAACTGGTTTTCCCTGCCATTTTACAGTTATGGCTTGACCAGTTTTAATAAAAGAAAGATCAACCTCAACAGACGATAAAGATAAAATATCCGCAGACGGATTAAAACTATCAATAAGCGGCCAAGTCGCGAATATACCCCCTGTGGCAGCGGCGACAGTCGATGCCACATATAAAAAATTCCGACGATCTATTTTTTGCCCTTCATTCAAGGAAATATTTCCTGTGGTTGGTCAATAAATATGTGCAATATAATATCACAAAATATGCCTAAAATAATGGCTGCCAAAGAACGACAGCCATTTTTGTAAATCTCAAATCTATACCGCCTTACTTTCTATGTTTGAATGTGGCCCGCAAATAGGCAAGGACGTTCTTGATATCCTGTTCGGTCAAATCTTCGTTGCCGCCTAATGCCGGCATCTCCATATCTGAAGCCGGACCCTGAAAGCCATTTATCATATGATCCATCAAAATTGCATCCTCTTTAGAAAGAGGGCCCTTAGAAGACGTAAAATCCGGCACACCGGGAATTTCACCTTTACCATTTTCACCATGACAGGCAATACAGGTTCCACCGTAAACCTCACGACCCTTTTTTACATCATCATTGGCATAAGCAGGGCTTATTACGAGGATCATAACAACCAATGCCGTGCTAATTCCAATTTTATGTAAAGAATAATTTATCATGTTGAAAACTCCCTGAATCCTATTTTTTAATTTTCTCATTATTACTTGCTTTCAGAAAAGCAACAATGTCTCTTATCATGTCGCCAGGGATATTGGCACGCACCCGCATATGCGTGGCAGATACCTCCCACTCCTCATCCGTCAATTCCTTGGGCGCCCTGATATTATGACAACGGCCACACGTCTGGGCCCAGGATTTGGCACCCCGGGCGATCTGCTTGGGATCCTTTTTGACTTTTTCGGCTGCCTCGACTGCCATCCCCGAAGAAATAGACGTCAACAGGGCCACAGACATAAGATATTTAACAATTTTCATTCTTTTATCCTTTCAAGCGGTTAGAAACCATAAGCCAGTTGAAGTTGGAATCTGGTATCGTCGGCACGAGTTGCCACTATATAATTTCGACGTTCGATGCCCGTCTTAACCACGATGGTCGGTGCAAGCCAATAATTAAGGCCAATATTCCATCTTTTCTCAGAACCCGCTGTCAGAGCATCATCAACTTTAACCTTGAATTCGCCGTAACGAATAACCGGTTCGATTTTTCCTAACGTCGGATTGTCAGAAAGACCTGACAATCGGTATGCAACCTGTGTATACCATGCTTCCCATGTTACCGGTTCCGCACCGCCATGGCCTTCTTCCTCTTCAACATGTTCTGCATCTTCGCCAACAACCGGTGTCGATTTGGAGTTTAAATATTCCGCGCGCACATCCCAGGGACCTTTTGAATAAGCCAGGTCAGCCCCCCAAAGACGATAGTCAGCCGCCTTGGCCGGTTCAATATCGCCATCATCTTGAAGTCCGCCTTCACTGCTAAGGCCTGCATCCAGATATGAAAAACCAACTTCAAAAGAGGATTTATGAACCAATGCCACCCGGCCCCCGAGAGACTTGTTGCTGTCATTATCCTCCCCAAAACCTTCAAGCTCTAATTCATCTTCATCATGACCAAACCGTGGCCCATTTCCCGCAGCCAAAGAATAGGTAAAGATAAATTCACTAACAGAAACACCACCACGCAGCATAAATCCTACATCACTGGTGGGCTGAGCCCCTCCATGTCCAAATCCGGTCGGCATATTAACTGCCCTGTTGATCCAGCTCGGGTGCAAACGTTCCTGAAATTGTCCAATAGGGCTCAGGAACTTACCAACAACCAAGGTGGCATTGTCATGAAGCAAAAAATCAAGTTGTGAATATTCCACCGCAATGTCGGTTTCCCCCTCATTGGATGTTATAATTTCCAGTTCTGATTCAAAAATTAACCAGTCCTTATATTGGAAGTGGAATGATGGATTAAATTTCCCTGCGACAAAAGTATCTGTTGTATCACCTGATACGGCCTCAAACCCGACATCGGCATAACCCGCCAAATGCCAAGTCATGTTTGGCTGTGCCTCTTTGACAGATAAAGTTTTACGAAGGGATTTTACGGATTTGATTTTCGTATCAAGTTTTTCTTCCTTGGCCGCGACAGTCTTTTCTTTTTCTTCCAGGTTTTTCTTTAATTCCCTAAGCTCCTGCTTTAAAAGCTCCAACCCTGAAATCCGTGCCTCAAGCTCTATGATTTTACTCTTGAAATCATCAGCGGTCTCTTGCGATTGTGCTATATTCACATTCATGAGTATCATGCCAGTGAGCAATGGCGCATAAAGAATTTTCCTCTTCAATCTTCCATACATTTTCTGTTCCTATCCTGTTAGAGAAATCGACTTTGGATTCTCATCCATACTCATAAATAAATATACATAATAGAGAAAAAATTCACATGATGCAGGTCAAGTTTTTGCGATATAATTTCTTTTAACTATTTGATAAATAAAGATAAATTAAAATATTTAGACGGACTCACAGCTACTAAAAGTTGTGAGTTTAGGGAATTGAATTTTTTAGAAACTATATGTCATCTCTCGTATATAGTGCTGTTCAAGAGGTATGAATATGCCGGATAAACCATCCTCCTTTCCTGTTTTCCACGATCGCGGTTCCCATACCTTTTTTCGATTTCTTCTTACCCTCCAATGCATATACAAGCTCGAAATCAAAAATAGCATAGGAAAGCATATGGCCTTCTCTGACCCGAATATTGCTGATGTTATATTCTAGCAATTTAAATTTTTCACTGCTGAATTCTGGAATAAGATGATTGTCACGATAATCCTGCCAGCCCCAGTTGGCGTGCTTTCCTTCCACCACTGAAAAAGATTTTCCGGTGAGAAAAGAACCCATTTTTTCGACATCCCCTCTGCTGACTGCCTCGCCATATGCGGTCAGGGCTTTTTTTATTTTCTGAGCTTCTATTGATATATGCTGTTGATGACCTTCTTTGGTTTTTGTGATTTTGTCTTTCATTTCATGGGAATGCTTCCCATCCGAATAGGCCATCGAAGGCAACACCGAAAATCCTATTATCAAGGCTATTACTGATATTGTAGCCTGTTTAACTTTCTCCATAAACGAACATCCTCTTCCCTGATTTATAAGGTTTATGATTAATTGTGTGGCATCATATTATGGGCTTCGAACATACCGGCCTGATAATAAGACATCCAATAATAACCCGTGCAAATAACCGCAAGCACGGCTGTAACAATCATCATCCAGGCCGCACCCTTAAGAAGCTGGCTTTTTTCTTTTTTTGCCCAGTGATATGTGATTAAACCTGCTGCCAGAAGAACGACATCAAATATGAATGCAATGTCACCTAAAAATACCATTACTTCCTCCTGAATCTCATTCTATCGGGACATCGTCATGACATCCTTCTCGCGCCTTTGTACGAAAAGAAAAGCCCTTCCCCTCAAAAAAACATCATATCTTTTCGATTATTTGCTGCCAGGTTTGGGAATTATGGGATTACGCGCTGCGTTGCTTATTTGAGCCCGTAAATATGGTTATGTATTTTTTTCTTCTGAGGCGTTCCAACGCATAAAAAGCCGTTCACCAATAAAAACAAACCCTATTGCAATTATTGATACATAAATAACCAGCATATCGGATTGCGCCTTAATCATGAGAAAAGCACCCAATACGGTAACGTCCATCAATATTGCCGTGATCAGAACAAAACTGTTGGCTTTTATTTCTTTTCTAAGATAACAGAACACACCCCATTGCACGACAATATCCATGACGATGTAAAAAATCACGCCCAGCGAAGCAATGCGGCTCAAGTCAAAAAACACGGTGAGAAACATGGCAAGCGCAATCGTATAAACCAGGGTATGTGTTTGAATACTACCGGACATCCCAAAATGACTATGCGGCACGAGCTTCATATCCGTCAGCATGGCCAGCATTCGCGAGACCGCAAAAGCGCTGGCGATTACGCCGGACACCGTCGCAATAATAGCCAACGCCACCGTGAACCAAAGACCAAATTCACCGAATGCCGGGCGGGCCGCTTCCGCCAACGCAAAGTTTTTTGCTTTAATAATTTCAGGGAGCGACAAATTCATTGAAACTGCCAAGGCAACCAAAAAATACACCACGACACAGAGCCCGATCGAAATAATAATTGCCCGGCCAACGTTACGGTGCGGATCAACAATTTCCGAACCGCTATTTGTTATCGTGGTAAAGCCCTTATAGGCCAGGATGGCCAGTGCCACCGCCGCCAGAAAACTGCCCGACCCTGATGTTTGCGCCGACGCTACTTGATAGCTTTCAAAGGAAAGCCCCGCCAGCCATAATCCAATAACACCAAAAGAGGCAATTCCACCAATTTTCAGTGTCGCCATCACAAGGGAGAATATACCAATTGTACGGTTGCCGGAAATATTGATGGCCAATGCAAAGAGCAAAAGCCCAACCCCTAATGTCGGCACAAGCCAATCAATATGACCAATATCAAATAATTGCATGGTATAAGTACCGAAGGTCCGCGCAACGAGACTTTCATTGATCACCATCGAAAAATACATCAATAAGGCGCTTGCCGCCGTTATGGTACCCCGGCCATATGCTTTTTCTAAAAACATGGCAATGCCCCCCGCAGACGGATAGGCATTCGACATTTTCACATAAGCGTAGGCGCTAAATGCCGTTACGACAGCGGCGATTAGAAAAGCCAGGGGGAACCACCGACCGCCCAACTCGGCAATCTGTCCCGTAAGGGCAAATATTCCAGCACCTATAATCACGGCGGTACCCATAGACACCGCCCCAACAAGACTCAGGCTGTCTTTTTTGTATTTTGCCGAATGATTATGTTCCATAAAATATCCTTCTTCCAGTACGGCTTACGAAAAGGGCAGTTTCGGAATAAATGCCGGAACCTTTGCCGCATAGATATCCCATGCCTCACCAAATTGTTTTCTGGAATCCGCTTCTTCTGTGCGGGCCAGACGATAATACATAAAAACCAGTATTGGAAACATCAGAAGGGTCAAAATCGTTGGCCACTGTAACAAAAAGCCAAACATTATCATGACAAAGCCGACATATTGAGGATGTCGCATCCGCGTATATATGCCGCTAACCGCCAGCTTATTAACCTTCTGCGCCTGATAAAGAATATTCCAGGCTGACGAAAGAATAACAAATCCGCCCAAAACAAAGACATAACTTGCAATATGGAGGGGGTCAAAATGCGGGTTTCCCTCAAATCCGAATATGGTATGCAACAAATGGCCATTCTCATGAGCAAAAAAATCTATTCCAGGATAATTTTCCGATAACCAGCCCGCAAGAAAATAAATAGTCAGGGGATACCCATACATTTCAGCGAATAAGGCGATAATAAATGCCGAGAAGGCACCAAATGAACGCCAATCTCTTTTTGTTTCAGGTTTGGAAAAACTGAAGGCGAAGATAATAAAAACAGCTGAATTTATCAGCACCAATGTCCACAAACCATATGAAGTTCCCGTGTCATGTTCCATCACTTATCTTCATCATGGTTGTGACCATGTCCCCCATGATGCATGAACATATGCATGAAGGGACATAACAATATTATCAGCCATGGCAGAAATTGAAGTGTGTGTGCAGTATGCTCGGTCACAAGAAAGAAGGCAATAAATCCCAAAAACACACCCGCAGTCAAACCAGTACGACTGAACCACCAACTTCCTTGTTTTTCAGGTTCATGAAAATGTTTATTGCCTTGATCCATTTCAACCACCCTCTTTGTCAGGCTTTGACAGGTTTCGGTTTAGTGACAACTCAGTGTTTTTGGTTTTCCTTAGCTGGAGCTTTTGTATTCAGAGCCATATGGTTATGCATAATTTTCATTTTCCCCATATCCTTAATCACCTCAACTCTGTATTGAGACTTTCCCAGCTACCCTATACTCCTGATACGTTGGTAAGCTGTCTGTCCCTTAAATTTTTTTTCTGAATGACTTTTGAATTTTGCGTAATATTTACATAATAAAAGAATGCCATAAATCAGGTTAAGGATGTGGTATATGCCCTTCATACCTGTTTCGGATTTTCTAGGATGTCATTTCGGCCAGTTTTTTTCGGGCGCGATAAATTCTGGTCTCGACGGTCTTCTGGGAAACGCCTAATATCCCGGCACATTCTTCCTGGGACATATCTTCCAAGACACACATAATCAGGGGTATTTTCAGTTTCTCGGGCAACTTCACCACCGCCTCGGCAAGCTCTTCCATTTCACTTTTTCCAATAAGTGTTGCCTCTGGATCCGGACCATGGTCCACGATATTTTCAAGAAAACTGATATTATCATCTGTTTTCTTTAACGAGGAAAAAGACAATATACGTGCCAGTGCTTTTTTTCTTCCCCAGTCCCGGCATTTATTCAGAGTGACCTGAAAGGCCCAGGTAGAAAATTTTCTCTCCGGGTCATACAGGTGGATTTTTTGAAATATATTGACAAAGCTTTCCTGCAAGAGGTCATAAGCCTCTTCACGGTCTGCGACATAACGGCAAATAAATGAATATAAACGCGCTTTATAACGTGTCATTAATTCATCAAACGCAGCATGATCCCCCTCCCTCAAACTACGAGCAAGAGCTTCATCACTTGCCTGATCGTCAGAGTTCATGCATGGCATCCGCAACATAATTGTCGAATATTTGAGCTTGTGTCGCATCAAGTAATTTTCTCATTTCGAATAGATGGACAATCGTCACCTTTTGCAATTGCCCCATGGCAGCATGAACTTTTTCAACAGCTTTCTTCACTTCTTCTGTGTATGCCTTCTCTTTCTTCATTACATCTCCCAGCTCAATATTTGCTTGATGTATCTGATTTTCATAGAATAATTTCTGCTCAGAAAACTTCTTTTCTAACGGAATAAGCTTGTTCAACTGCTCCGGCGTTAAATTTAATGTTTCATGAAAATATGAATGAGATTTCTCAATATATTTATTTTTATTTCCACTAACCAAGATCCCCAGAAAAATTCCCCCGATAATCAGGCTGGCAAAAAGAACCGAGATAAAAACAATACGTTTGATGGCTGTCATTTCTTTGAGACCAATAAAGTTGAAGGCAATTGCGCGTGACTTGCACTAAAAACGTCAAGGCCCAAAACATCTCCTTGTCCATGGCCCCTTGCTCTATCCATATGATCCAGTTGCGTTCCTAAAAAAACACCAACAACCAATGTAAAGGCGATAGCACTCACACCCATGGAGACGGGGATGCCAAGCCATTTCTCCATCAGATATTGCACTGTAATACGGTCTTTTTTTCTTGAAAATATACGCCTTCTAACATCATTCTCAAGATGACCCAGGTCATCATCAAATTTTATTTTTGAATATTGCTCTATTTTCTTGTCTAAATTCTTATTCATACACTTCTCTTTATGTTTCCAGTCTCAATAAAGTTACTATCATAGCACATTGAAGTTCATTACAGAGAACTGATATGCTCATGCTCCGTCTCTGAATGTTTTTGTTTCTCAGATTTCTTGTCTTCATGTGCATGAGGGGCAGTTTCACCCTCATCATGCGCATGAGGCTCAGCTTCACCGTCATCATGGTTATCAGGAATCTTCTTGGTACCATGGTCACGCTCTGTCACTTCTCCATGATTATGTTCATGTCCTTCACCGCCATTTTGTGGCAATGACATAACCCCTAAGCCGTGGCGATACACTATTTCACCACCTTTAAACCCTGTCACACCCAACATGCCCACCCCAATGAGCATTACAATCACAAAATACAGACTTATGACCTTACCCTTGCGATAGTTATAGATTGACCAAAGCGCCACGCTCCAGAAAAAAACCGCCGTTACCAGCGCCCAATTCTTATGATCTGTCATCGCAAGGTGAGAGGGGGCATCATGTTGAACTGTATTGTAGGCATATATACCCGCAGCCACCGTGAATACTGTCATCAAAGCCCCGCCCCAAAGGTTAATATAGGCTGTCGTATAAAATTTCTCTTTCCAATCATTTTTGAACAAAAAATAACCAAAAATAAATAATACTGATGAACCGGCATATAAAGCAATCGTAAAATGTACCAGCAAAGGATGCCAATTGGGTACTATCTCCATTATAAATTTCCTGTGTATAATAATATTTTATTCTTGCCTTTTAATACGCAGAATATTCTTTTTCCCCTCAGATTATATTCTGTAACCAAATCAAATATCCACACCGTTTGAGATTATTATGAATATCCATCTCATTTTTATGAGGGATTTTATTTCCAACTTCGTATTAGGGTTTGGGATAAGAAATAAGCTTATGCAATATTCCTCTATGTTGTAATTTATGCTTTTTTCTACCCATCGTGTTCGACATGATTCTTTTTTGAAAATGAAACAAATACATGGTTGTTAATGTGTTAATTGTTAAAAGAAATATTCTGGCAATATTTTTGATGCTTATGACCTTCAACGGTCAGGCTGCCTCTATGGAGGTCGGTCCATGCCAAATGGACATCTCGCAACAGACCGTCCACCAGAATATAACAAACATGTGCATGGCCTCCATGGACCATACGAGCAGTAGCATTAATGACAATCAACCCTGCAATTCTGAATCAGAAATAAATATGGCTGAACATTGCGAATATGAATGTCATTGTCCCTTCGGTGAGATTGCTCCGGCAATATTATGGGCTATTTCGGATAATGACCGGGAAATGATCCCGTTTAAAGAACCCGATCAAAGCGCTTATTTGACCTTAATGCAATTTCCTTTCACCCTATATCGCCCCCCAATATCTTTATAACACCGGGTAAACTCGTCTGTATTGGAACAACTGTAATCATGTCAGGTTCTTTTTGTTTTTTTTCAGTCGGGAAAAGATGCCCCACCGCCTTAATCCGTAGATGTTATTAAACCCACTGTTAAGCCTGGGTCAAATATTCAGGTCAAACAGCACTTTAAAGGAAGTGTTATGTTTCTTTCTCAAACCCACCCCAACCGGCTATTCGCAATATTATTGGCTGTGCTTTTAACTGCATGCTCTGATTCCGGCAATGACGCAATCTCAAAAGAAACGGAATTACAGCAATCAAATTCACCCATTCTGGAAGTCTATAAAAAAGCATCATGTGGTTGTTGCCGAAAATGGATGTCACATTTAGAAAAAAACGGTTTTCAAACCATCTCATATAATGTGAATGATTTAGTGACATTCAAAACCGATAGAAATATCCAGCCCCAATACCAATCCTGCCACACGGCTATTTCGAAAGAAGGTTATATCTTTGAGGGTCATATACCGGCAAAAGTTATTCACCAATTTTTACGAGAGAGACCAGAAGGTACGATCGGTCTCTCGGTTCCTGGTATGCCGCTTGGAAGTCCTGGAATGGAAGCGGGCGACAATTTCAGACCTTATACGGTACTGCTATTGAATTCTGATGGCTCTCACAAGCCCTATGTTCAGATAAATTCCCGGAGGGAACAAGAATAATGAAATATTATATAAAGCCGACCATCGTATTAGCCTTTTCCATTTCTTCAATTTTCTCTGCAGCCGCACAGGATAAGGCACCAAATACAGCCAGGATTCTGGATCTTCAGAGGACGATTGAAACAGCAATTTTCAATGACCCTTGGCTGGTGGGAAATAAACACGCACAGGATGCGGTTGATTCAATGAGTGTTGCCGCAGGGTCACTTCCCGACCCTAAAGTATCAATTGATATGGCAAATTTACCAACGAACAGCTTTGATTTTGGACAGGAGGCCATGACCCAGTTTAAAGTAGGTCTTTCACAAGCCTTCCCCCCCGGTGATAGCAGACGCATTAAACGTCAACAGCTTCAATATAAAGGAGCTGCATTTCCCTTCCTTCGACAGGACAGAAGGGCAAAAATAACGGTAACGGTCGGGCAATTATGGTTAAATATCTATCTGGCCCGGGAAAGTATCGCCTTAATTGAGAAAAACCGTGTCCTTTTTGAACAGTTAGCAGATGTGGCGGAATCCAGTTATTCAACCGCCAAGGGAAAGAGCCGTCAGCAAAATGTAATCCGGGCACAACTCGAGATCACCCGCCTTGAAGATCGCCTAACAATGCTGCGCCAGAAACAGGACATGTTTCAGGAAAAACTATCTGAATGGCTGAATGGTTCCTTTATAAATCAATATCCAAACCATCAGAATACGGACCGAAGAACCCAGACATCACACTATACATTTACAAAAACACTACCCGAAATAACGCTACTTAAACCACAGCTTTATACCTTATCCAGTGAAACAGGAACACAATCCCTTTTCGAGCACCTTTCAAACCATCCGTCCATGAGGGTCATCGAACAAAAAATAAGAGAAAGTGACGCGGGCATTAATCTTGCTGAACAGAAATACAAACCGGAATGGGGGATCAGAGCTGGATACGGTTATCGTGGAAATGATCCTTTGGGGAATAATCGATCTGATTTATTTTCAGTTGGCATAACTTTTAATGTTCCCTTGTTTACAAGAAATCGTCAAGACAGGGAAGTGCAGTCTGCACAATCCACTATGTCCGCGGTTAAAACTGAAAAATGGCAACTTGCCAGAAAATTAATAGCCTCCTTTGAAACAGCAAAAACTCAACTGCTGCGATTGAACCAGCGCCAAAAGCTTTATGAGTCACAATTATTACCGCAAATTCATGAGCAGGCTGAAGCTTCTCTTACCGCTTATACCAATGATGATGGCGACTTTGCAGAAGCGGTCCGGGCCCGTATTGCAGAGATAGATGCGGAAATTGATGCCTTAACAATCAATGTTGAACGTCAAAAGACAATTTTACAGCTTAATTATTTTTTTATAACAAACGTCAATGAAACCGTAGCAGGCAATCACCGTTTGGGAGACATACAATGATACAAAATATAAAAAAGGTTGGTTTTCTGGCTGTGGGTGCCATTGCCGGAGCTTTTATTACAGTCGCCATCACAAATTTTATAATATCCCCCAACGATATGGTTCCGACCGAGCAGGAAAGGAAACCCATCCATTGGGTCGCCCCAATGGACCCTGGCTATAAAAGGGATAAACCGGGAAAGTCTCCCATGGGCATGGATCTCATTCCCGTTTATGCCGAAACGCCGTCTGTGAATGACGCAGGCCCAGGGACAATAAGGATTTCACCGGAAGTTGTGAATAATCTCGGCGTGAGAACTGTCACAGCCGAACGTCGTTCCCTACATTCCGAAATAAAAACAGTCGGTTATGTACAGTATGATGAAGACCGGTTGATTCATATACATCCTCGAGTAGAAGGCTGGATAGAAAAACTTTATATCAAAGCATCCGGCGACCCTGTCACAAAAGGCCAGCCACTATACGAAATATATTCCCCCGCCCTTGTCAATGCCCAAGAAGAACTGATCCTCGCCCTGGGCCGAAATAACCCGCGTTTGCTTCAAGCTGCCGAAGAGCGGTTGAAATCATTGCGGGTTCCATCACAAGCAATCCAAAAATTAAAAAGGACCAAACAGGTGACTCAAACAATCACCCAATATGCACCGCAAAATGGGGTCGTTGATAATTTAAATATTCGGGAAGGTTTTTTTGTAAAACCGGGAACAACATTAATGTCAATCGGAACTTTGGATCAGGTCTGGGTCGAAGCCGAAATATTTGAACGCGAAGCTTTTCAGATCAAAAATGGTCTTCCCGTCACCATGACTCTGGATTTTCTGCCGGGAAGAGAGTGGCAGGGTATGGTCGATTATATTTATCCAACTTTGGACGCAAAAACCCGTACTATTAAGGTAAGACTTCGTTTTAGAAATGATAACAATGAACTAAAACCCAACATGTTCACACAAGTGGTTATCCATGCAAAAACTATTGATACAGCATTATTGGTACCCAAAGAAGCTGTTATACGTACAGGCAGTTCTAACCGCGTGGTTTTGGTGCTTGGCGATGGTTATTTCAAATCCGTAAAGGTAAAAACAGGCCGCTTTGATTCCGAAAATATAGAAATTCTATCTGGTCTGGATTCCGGTAATAAAATTGTTTCATCTGCTCAATTCTTGCTCGATTCCGAAAGCAGCAAAACATCTGACTTCAAAAGAATGAACCGCAAACCTGATGATAAAGACACCTCTTCTTCATATGACATACCATCGAAAATATGGGTTGAAGCAACCATCAATTCCCTGATGGAAGGCCATAGAATGATCAACGTAACCCATCAGGCGATTCAAGAATGGAAATGGCCCATAATGACAATGGATTTCATCGTTGCTGAGAATGTATTTTTCTCTGACCTAAAAGAAGGTATGACTCTCCACATCGAAATTGAGAAGGTTGAGAATAATCAATACCTGATATCCAACGTTCATATCCCCACCTCCCCGACCCCGGATACCGAGGCAGATCCAGACACACTTGGCAATAACATAATGAACCATGACTCCATGGATCATAGCAAACATAATTTGTAGAGGGCGAACAAGATGATTGAATTTATTATCCGCTGGTCGGTCGGCAACCGTTTTTTTGTATTGCTGGCGACCTTTATCCTGGTCGGTGTCGGGCTTGTTTCCTTGAAGAATACACCAGTTGATGCCATTCCTGACCTGTCTGATGTCCAGGTGATCATAAAAACCTCTTATCCCGGACAGGCGCCGCAGGTGGTGGAAGATCAGGTTACTTACCCGCTGACCACTTCCATGCTGTCCGTCCCCGGTGCGGTGACGGTACGGGGATATTCCTTTTTTGGTGATTCCTATGTCTATGTAATTTTCGATGAAAAAACAGATCTTTATTGGGCGCGCAGCCGGGTATTGGAATATTTAAGTCAAGTTGCCCCTACTTTGCCCACAGAAGCAAAACCTCAGTTAGGGCCAGATGCGACAGGCGTGGGTTGGGTATATCTTTATGCCCTGATTGACAGGACCGGCCAACATGACATCAGCCAATTACGCAGCCTGCAGGACTGGTTTCTGAAATATGAACTTCAAACTGTCCCTGGTGTCTCGGAAGTCGCGACACTTGGCGGCATGGTCAAACAATATCAGGTCAAGGTCCACCCTGACAAACTCAGGGCTTTTGGCATACCCCTGTCCCATATACAGAATGCAATCCGACGCGGTAATCAGGAAATCGGAGCCTCGGTTGTTGAAATGGCCGAAGCCGAATATATGGTTCGTGCCACCGGTTATCTGCAGAGTTCCGAGGACCTCGGAAAAATTCCGTTGGGTGTTAATCAGAACGGCACACCCTTATTGCTCAAGGATATTGCAGACATTGGCCTTGGGCCACAAATGCGGCGCGGTGTCGCCGAACTCAACGGCGAAGGGGAAACCGTTGGCGGTATTATCGTAATGCGTTTTGGAGAGAATGCCCAGCAGGTTATTGACGGGGTTAAAACCAAACTTGAACGATTGAAGAATAGCTTGCCTGAAGGCGTTGAGGTGGTCACGGTGTATGACCGGAGTGGTTTGATTGAACGGGCCGTTAAAAACCTGTGGATCAAACTTTTGGAAGAATTCGGTGTCGTAGCCTTGGTTTGTATGATCTTCCTTTTTCATATCCGCTCTTCTCTGGTCGCTATTTTCAGCCTGCCTGTGGGGATATTAACTGCTTTTATCATTATGCATTTTCAAGGATTGAACGCCAATATCATGTCCCTTGGCGGAATCGCCATTGCCATCGGTGCCATGATTGACGGTGCCATAGTCATGATCGAAAATATGCACAAACATATGGAGCGCACCCCCCTGACCCGGGAAAACCGCTGGAAAATTGTAACAGACTCCGCCTGTGAAGTTGGCCCGGCGCTGTTTTTTAGCCTGTTGATCATCACGGTCAGTTTTGTACCCGTCTTCACGCTGGAGGCTCAGGAAGGGCGTATGTTCTCTCCGCTCGCCTTTACCAAGACTTATGCCATGGCCGCGTCTGCGGCGCTCGCGATAACACTCGTACCGGTTCTAATGGGTTATTTCATTCGTGGTAAAATACTGCCTGAACACAAGAATCCCATCAATCGGATTTTGACTGCAATCTATATGCCGGTATTAAAAAAAGTTTTGCAGTTCCCCAAACTCACCCTTTTGGGGGCAATGATTGTTTTCCTCATCGGCCTCTGGCCATTGGATAAAATCGGCAGCGAGTTCATTCCGCCACTGGATGAAGGTGATCTGATGTATATGCCGACCACTTATCCCGGAATTTCTATTGGAAAAGCCCGCGAACTTCTTCAGCAAACCGACAAGCTGATCCGGACGATACCAGAGGTTAAAACCGTTTTTGGTAAGGTGGGGCGTGCGGAAACCGCCACCGATCCCGCTCCGCTGACCATGGTGGAAACCTTCATTCAATTAAAACCACACACAGAATGGCGTAAAGGAGTAACCACAGATACCCTCAAAAAAGAATTGGATGGTCTGGTTAAATTGCCTGGGGTCACCAATGCCTGGGTTATGCCTATCAAAACTCGTATTGATATGTTGGCGACGGGGATTAAAACCCCGGTCGGCATTAAGATTGCCGGCCCTGACCTGTCACAAATTCAAAACATCGGTAAACAACTGGAAACCATTTTGAAGGATGTTCCTGGAACTGCCTCTGTTTATTCAGAACGGGTTGCAGGCGGTCGTTATATCAAGGTGGATATCGACAGGGAGAAGGCGGCGCGCTACGGGTTAAATATCGCGGATGTTCAACAAGTTGTCGCGACTGCCATAGGCGGCATGAATGTGACCCAGACCGTCGAAGGACTGGAACGCTACCCCGTTAATATCCGATATCCACAGGATTATCGCAATTCACCTGAACAATTGGCCCTTTTGCCCGTCATAACACCACAAGGTTTGAGAATTTCACTCGCCGATGTGGCCAATATCCTGATTGAAGATGGGCCCCCTGCCATCAAGAGTGAAAACGCACGCCTGAACGGCTGGTCGTTCATCGATATTGAAGGAGTTGATATTGGCAGTTATGTGGAAATGGCCCAGAAAATAGTGGATGCGCAGCTTTCCCTGCCCGCTGGTTATTCAATACAATGGTCGGGGCAATATGAATATATGCTTCGTGCCAAGGAAAAGCTGACCTATGTCGTTCCGTTAACGTTGGCGATTATTATCATACTCCTGTTCATCAACTTCCGTAATTTTGTCGAAGTTTTAATTATACTGGGCACACTGCCCCTTGCGATGATCGGCAGCATTTGGTTAATGTATCTACAAGGCTTTAACTTCTCTATCGCCGTCGGTGTCGGCTTCATCGCCTTGGCCGGAGTTGCCGTAGAAATCGGTGTTATCATGCTGGTCTATCTCAACCAGGCGCATAAGACCATGCTGGAGGAATGTGCGCTGAATAATGTCTCCCCACATGAAGAGAGCCTGGCCAATGCGGTATTAAATGGGGCCGGAATGCGGGTACGGCCTGTCATGATGACAGCAGCGGCAATTGTTGTGGGGCTGTTGCCAATATTATTTGGCACAGGTACCGGATCGGAAGTCATGAGCCGAATTGCCGCTCCCATGGTAGGCGGTATGCTCAGCGCTGTACTCCTGACATTACTCGTCGTGCCGGCTGTTTATTTTCTCTGGCGTAAAACCAGCCTGAACAAATAATGATTTGGCCGGTGCATAATTATGCACCGGCCATCAAAAAATGTCTAATAGCAGCCCGAGCCGGCTTTGACACATTAACTTCTCCAAACTCTATGTTATATGATGCCGATGAAAAAATATCATATCATCGACATCGCTTCCATCCAGAGATAATCAAGCAGGCTATCTGGCTTTATTTTCGTTTCACCATGAGCTATCGAGACGTCGAGGAATTATTAGCCGAGCGCGGTATTGATGTCAGCTATGAGACTGTTCGTCGATGGGCTCTTAAGTTTGGAATTGATTATGCCCGGCGCATCAAGAAACGCAGGCTCCAACCCCATACAGAATGGTTTTTAGATGAATTACTCGTAAAGATTGGCGGAAAACCCATGTATCTATGGCGCGCCATGGATGGAGAAGGTGAAGTTCTTGATGTCTTGGTGCAAAAGCGCAGAAACAAAAGGGCCGCGATGAAACTTCTCAGGAAATTACTTCAAAATCAAGGTATATCACCAACCAAAATCGTTACTGATAAACTGAGGTCCTACGGGGCAGCACTACGAAAATTAGAAATAGAACATCTGCACGACACAACGAACAGACTGAATAATAGGGCGGAAAGTTCCCACGTTCCTATTCGACGACGGGAAAGAAAAATGCAACGATTTAAGTCACATAAATCTGCCCAAATATTTCTTTCAGCTTATGGTCCAATATATAATTTATTCAACACTCAACGACATCTTATTTCAAGACAAGCATTACGACATTTACGGTCAATCACAATGGCCGAATGGAATTTTGTGACCAATGCTGTATAATCTAGGCTTTTGTTGAAAATTATTCTCGCTGAAAAAGTTAAAGTGACAAAGCCGTTAAATGAGTTGATGGCGAAAAAGGGTTAAGTTCAGTTAAATTTGTTTCAATTTCTTTTTAGCAAGGCCCCCTAAGAATGCCAAAAATTTGGTGAAAAAAACACCAATACAGAAAGAAGCTCTAGACGGCCAAGTAACATCCCACATGTTAAAAGCCATTTTGCCATATCTGGCATCGTGTGAAAATTCCCAGAAGGACCGATGAACTGGCCTACGCCGGGACCAACATTCGCTATAGCTGTACCTGCCCCTGATAGAGCAGTCGTAAAATCTAGACCGGTGAAAGTCAGACCAATTGTTAAAATAGACAGACAAACAATAAATAGGAACATAAGCGCAAATACAGACCCTATTACATTTTCACTAATTGTTCGGTTGTTATATTTCGCTATCGATATTATATTTGGTCGGAGAACTTTTTTCAGGTGCAATTTCACCGTCAGCAACATTATTTGAATACGAAAAATTTTAATTCCGCAAGAAGTAGAACCTGCGCATCCGCCAATAAACATAATAAAAAAGAAGACGACGACAGAAAGCTTCCCCCATGCAGTATAGTCTGTAGATGCAAACCCGGTTCCCGTTATTACTGAAGTTACATTAAAAGTCGTATACCTCAAAGAAAGCGCAAAGCTGTAATCACTACTATGCCATAGCCAGATTGATAATACCGATATAATAAATACGAGTATCGTTACGAATCCTTTGACTTGTGAATCTCTTACAAGATCCAAAGGTCGCCCTACCCAAGCTTTCAAATACAATATAAATGGTAAACTTCCAACTATCATAAAAAATGATATGGCATAATCGATTATAGCACTATCAAAGTGTCCCACAGAACCATCGGACGTAGAAAAACCACCTGTTGAAATGGTCGTCAAAGCATGGCAGCCTGCCTCAAATGGCGTCATACCTGAAGCCCAAAGAACCAACCAGCATAATACAGTTAACCCCAAATAAAGAAAAGATAAAGAAGTGGAAAGTTGAGTTGACCTTGGAATAAAATTTTCGCTGACATCAAAGGCTTCAACCTTGAATAGCTGCATTCCTCCAACCTGAAGCAAAGGCATGATTCCCACACCCATTACAATAATACCAACCCCGCCAAACCATTGCAGCAAGCTGCGCCACAAGAGGATACCTGGAGGCATTCCATCCAACCCGGTAATTACGGTCGACCCCGTTGTTGTAACACCGGACATGGCCTCAAAAACAGCATCCGTATAACTTAAATTCAAATCAGAAAAAACAAAGGGCAATGCCCCAAGTAATGGAATGGCAATCCATGTAGAAATAGTTATGAGAAAACCTTGTCTGATTGAAAGGTCAGAATAGTCCCTTTTGTTGGATAAGAAAAGCAAGCCTCCTATGAATGTAACGAATGCCGCACATACAGCAAAAACTTGCCAATCAGGGTTATTCACAGCAACATCAACAAGGGCTGGAATAAACATCCCAATGCCGATAATCATCAGAAACAAGCCAATAACCAGAAAAACAATATCTAGATCAGTATCCCTAAATATTTCTTTTTCTGAACAGGAGTTATCCCTAGCCTTTCTATAGGTAGTCACAACTTCCAGCCTTTCATGTACCTTGAGATAATAAAGTGTATTTCAAACATAAATGAAATGATAAATATTAGCTGAACTTCATGAAGAAATAGAGTTTGATGGCTACCTATCCAATTCTCATTAAGAACACCAAAATACTCAAGGGATTTTTCAAGGGTAATACCTGTGAAATATTCTCCTTCAAAAGTTAGAATAGCTACTACAACTAATGCAATTGTACCTACCATTATCCAAACAATATATTTTTCAACCTCTCTCAAAGAAAACTTAACGTCATTTTTCAACAAATATTCAATGTCAAATAACTTCATTTTACACCTATTTATTTATTCTCAGCGCAAAATAAACCCATGAATAAATATTGTCTAACAATAATTATCGCTAAATAAATTCGAATTTATCGAATTAAATTGGTATGAAAGGGGTTTTCATAGATAAAGCTATTATAGCTTTGCAGCAATTTCTCTAAAGCCTGTCAACAATGGCTCTTTAAAAATGCTATGATCGTCCTGACAGTAAGAAAGATATACGGGTTGTCCTATTTCAGGGGCACCTTCAATAATCATCAATTTGCCGGATTTAATATATTCTGAAATCATGGAATATGGGAAATAACCATATCCGCCATGTTCCAGTATATATTTCACGCCATATATACCAAAACTTACAGACAATTGAGGAATGAAAGAAGCCGGAAAATAATGCTTTTTACTTTCCCTAAATTCTTTACCCCAATCTACTTCAATATAGTTTTTTTCCGTAAATTTAGTAAAATTCTTGATTTTAGATATGGGGTCCCGCTTGGTTACCAACAGGAATTTTTCCTGATAAAGTTGTTCAACTTTTATGCCAGGAATGCTTGGAGCTGATAACAATAAAGCAATATCAACAATTCCCTCTTCAAGTTTACGTATCAAATCTGTGGCAACGCCGAATTCCGCCTTAAAAGCCAACTGAGAAAATTCTGTCTTAGCCCAGGGTAACCATTTCATCACGATTGGTTCCCAAAGCCCTGGTCTCGCTCCTATACAGATGTAATCTTGATAGGTGCTTTCGCTGGAGACTTTACTTAGCGCCCTTTCCCAAAGCTGAATAAAACTTAGAGCATACTCCTGAAAATTCAGACCCGCTTGCGTAAGAGTTGCCCCGGATTTATTTCTTATAAACAGCCTTTTTCCGAGCTGCTCTTCAAGGGACTTAATGCGCGCACTGACTGTGGACTGTGTAACATGGAGACGGTCTGACGCCTCTCTAAAATTGCCACAATCAATGATCGCAAGAAATGTTTTTGCAAGTATAACATCCATAATAAAATAAATACAAAATTTTCGAACTTATGTATAGATAAAAATTGCTTTCTAAATAAAAATACCGCCGTATTTTAGAGACAAGCTAGGTAGAAAAAACTACGATTACCAAGCCACTTGCATACTGATAAGATGATGGGTCATTTAATCAAGGCTATAAATGTAATTTAGACGAAGTTAGACACATATAGAACTCATTAGAAAAATCCAAACAACATTAAACTATTTGAGAGGTCAATTGTATGATAAAAACTTCATTAATGTGTATATTCCTATATTTATGTTCCACATTTCCTGCATCAGCGTCTTTAAATATTGAAAGCAGCCTTAATCTAACCGGTTCAAATTTAGGAACTTTAGCCGTAATAGTTTTTATGATAGCTTACATGTTTGTTATTGTTGAAGAATTCATCCATCTTAGAAAATCGAAGCCCGTTATTCTTGCAGCGGGATTAATTTGGGTTTTAGTGGCCATCCTCGCCAAAAGCTCTGAGCAAGCACAAGAAATCGTTGATAATGCCATCCATCATAATTTGCTAGAATATGCTTCCCTGTTACTTTTTCTACTTACCGCAATGATTTATGTAAACGCAATGACTGAAAGACATGTATTTGAATCCCTGCGTATATGGCTGGTAAAACAAAAGTATAGTTATAGGAAACTCTTCTGGATTACTGGTTTCCTGGCATTTTTTATTTCTCCCATTGCAGATAATCTCACGACAGCGTTGCTTATGGGGGCCGTTGTTATGGCCGTAGGTAAAGACAAACCAAATTTTGTGTCGTTGGCCTTCATTAATATTGTGGTTGCCGCCAATGCAGGAGGTGCTTTCAGTCCTTTTGGAGATATAACGACGTTAATGGTATGGCAGTCAGGGAAAATAGATTTTTTCGGTTTTTTTGCCTTGTTTATACCGTCCTTATGTAATTTTCTGGTACCAAGTATAATTATGTCATTTATGATTTCAAAGGAAATACCGCAAGCCCCCCAAGAAGAAAATTCGCTCAAACAAGGCGGCTTGGTCATTTGTTTTTTATTCATCTGCACAATCATTACCGCCGTTACATTTGAACAAATTTTACATCTACCGCCCTTTCTTGGAATGATGATGGGGCTGTCTTATCTGTTTTTCTTCTCATATTATCTTAAATTAGTCGAACGCAAAAAAGCAGACGTTGTTACGGAATTTAATGTTTTCACTAATGTGGCTAAAGCCGAGTGGGATACCTTGCTGTTTTTCTTTGGTATTATCTTTTGTGTGGGGGGATTGGGAACCATAGGATACCTAGCCTATATTTCGGATTTTCTTTACGGTGGTTTTGGCTCAACAAATGCTAATATTGTTGTCGGCATTTTATCCGCCATTATTGACAATATTCCTGTGATGTTTGCTATACTGACCATGAACCCGGAAATGGATATTTATCAATGGCTACTGGTTACAATGACGGCTGGAGTTGGCGGCAGCTTATTATCCGTTGGCTCTGCAGCAGGTGTTGCCTTAATGGGCCAATCAAAGGGTATGTATAGCTTCTTTAGTCATCTAAAGTGGAGTTGGGCGATCATGGCCGGATATGTAGTGAGCATCATTGTCCATTATTTAATTAATGGGTAATTTGGGTCTGTTGACCGTTGAGGACCAGCAAATATAGAGAAAACTAATTCAAACTCTTTCTTTTAAATTTAATTAAAGAGACAATGATAAAAAATATTCCGACTACTGTTAAAAACTGAAGATAATGCGCAAGCATCCAACCATTTTCTACTATTTTAAAAAGTTCAAGAAACACCATCAGAAGTGTACATGCCATATATATAATGAGAAATGTATGGAATGCTTTAACGAAAGGCCGAAATACCATCAATTTTCTTTATCCAATTTGATTTATTAGTTGCACATTTCTTAATAAAAGTAATAATTCACAAGAAACACAGAGCAAGTTTCTAATTATATCAACGATGGCATGTGTTCTGTCAATCAAATATTATTTCATTATAAAATCGATTTTTTCGTACTAAAGCTTTCTAACTTAATATTCTTAGAATCTCTATAAACCCTAATTTAATATAGCTATGGATTATTGACAAGAAAATGAAAGACCATATTGATGCATACACACATCAGGAGAAAAAATGATGTGGCGTATATTTATTCTGTACCTATCCTTGTTTTTGGTATCATGCGGCACCGAACAGATAGACAGCCCCTTGCAGGGTTATGTTGAAAGCAGGCAAATAAATCTGGCACCGCGTGCTATCGGCATTATAACCACTCTGAATGTCGATGAAGGGGATCAGGTCGCAGCAGGTGAACTTCTATTCACTGTAGATTCCGAACGGGCAGAAGCCCAGTTAAATGAGTCAATTTCTGCAAAGGCTGGCGCAGAAGCCCGACTGGCAAACCTCAGAAAGGGTGGGCGCCCCGAAGAAATCCGTACTGCCACGGAAATATTGCGGGAAGCACAAACTGCCTTGACCTTGGCTGAACAGACTTATAAACGCACCAAAAATCTGGTTGCCAAAGGTACTGTCGCAGTCGCACGTCTTGATCAGGACCAGGCTACATTGGACGCATCCCGTGCACGGGTGAAGGAGGCAGAATCACGCCTCGCCCTTATTCGGCTTCCGGCCCGTGATGATATTATCGCAGCGGCTGAACATGAGCTGGAAATTTATATTGCGGCGATAACCCGTGCGAGGACTGAGCTCAAAGACCGTAGCCTAATCGCACCGACTGGCGGGCGCATTGAAACAGTATATCGCCGCAAGGGTGAGATTGCCGGCCCTGCGCAGCCTGTTCTTGCCTTGCTGTCCCCGGATCAAAAGCGTATCCGTTTTTTTGTACCGGAACCTATGTTGCCACATATTCATCACGAGGGCATTGTGATGCTTCACTGTGACAATTGTGCAGACGGTCTTCAGGGTAAAATTACGTTTATTTCCGATCAGGCTGAATATACGCCGCCGGTTATCTTTACGGAAAAGGAGCGTGCAAAACTTGTCTATCTGGTGGAAGCCCGGCCCGAACAGCCCGAATTATTTCTTAACGGACAACCAGTGACGGTGACCCTGCCGTGACCCACCGGGAGATAGTCATAGATGTTAGGGGATTAACCAAAATATATGGAAACAAGAAGGTCGTGAATAATTTCGACCTGACAGTACCAAAAGGCTCTATTTATGGCTTTCTGGGTCCAAACGGATCGGGAAAAACAACAACAATCCGCATGATATGTGGACTGTTAACGCCCAATGCGGGGTCTGGGACCTGCCTTGACTGGGATGTCATCAAACAATCTGAAAAGATCAAAACCCAGGTTGGTTATATGACCCAAAAATTTTCTCTGTGGGAAGACCTGACTATCCACGAAAATCTTGATTTTGTCGCCCGAACATATGAAATCCCGGAACGCCCCGGCCGGGTCGCAGAGGCATTGGATACCTTGGGCCTGAGTGCACGTTCAAATCAATTGGCAGGATCGCTTTCCGGGGGCTGGAAACAACGCCTGGCCCTTGCCGCCTGTATGATACATGATCCCAAACTCTTATTGCTGGATGAGCCAACCGCAGGTGTGGACCCCAAGGCTCGCAGGGAATTCTGGGATACTATTCATGACCTTGCCGACAGCGGCGTCACCATATTGGTATCCACCCATTATATGGATGAGGCGGCTCAATGTGATTTTATCGTCTATATCGCTTACGGCAGGAAATTAATTGATGCCCCCTCTGCGGAAATTGCCAAACGTGTGGGGCTACATACCTGGCGGGCTGAAGGCAAGAGATTGCCGGAAATTGCCAATATGCTTAAAAAAGATCCTCGCGTTGAACAAGTGGCTCGTTTTGGCACCTCTCTGCATATCAGTGGCCGGAATAAAGCCGCTTTACGGGCCGCCATCGCACCCTGGCATGGCAAGTCGGATGTAACTTGGCGCGAACAGGAACCCGGACTGGAAGAGGCCTTCATTCATCTGATGGGGGAAACGGAGGATAATTTCCAATGAGCCTGTTGTCCTTAGCCCGTATCATAGCCGTAATGAAAAAAGAATTCATTCAGATGCGGCGGGATCATATGACTTTTGCCATGATGATCGGCATACCGGTCATGCAGCTTATTTTGTTTGGTTTCGCGATTAATTCCGACCCCCGGCATTTGCCCACGGCCCTGATTGACCGCGACCATTCAGCCATTTCACGATCACTGATTTTGTCTGTGGAAAATTCAACCTTCATGGATATAACCCACAGGCCTGCGCATGAAGAGACGGCAGAAAAACTGATGCGGGAAGGCAAAGTGAATTACATTCTCATCATACCGGAAAATTTTGGTCGTGATCTGGTTCGTGAGGAACGCCCCCAGATGCTGCTGATTGCCGATGCCACGGACCCCTCCGCTGCATCCGGGGGGCTCAATTCAATTAACGAAATTGTCAATGCAGGATTGCGCCGTGAATTGTCCGGTGCCTTATCACACATCGCGGACAAACCATCACCTGTGGATATCGTCCTGCACCGTCGTTATAACCCGGCGGGCATCACACATTATAATATCGTGCCCGGCCTGCTCGGTATCATCCTCGCCATGACCATGAGCATAATGACAGCCGTCGCTATCACCCGTGAGAATGAGCGGGGTACGATGGAAAACCTGCTCGCCATGCCCATTAAACCCATTGAAATGATGATCGGGAAAATTACGCCTTATGTCTTTGTCGGCTATGCACAAACGGCTGTTGTCCTTATGGCGGCGCATTTTATTTTTAATATTCCCTTCATTGGCTCATTCGCTTTACTGTTTTATGTCGTTACCCTGTATATCATTGTAAACCTCATTATCGGTTTTCTTTTCTCCACTATGGCACGCACGCAAATGCAGGCCATGCAAATGACTTTTTTCCTTTTAATACCCCAGATTTTATTATCCGGTTTTATGTTTCCTTTTTTAGGTATGCCTGTTTGGGCTCAATATATCGGCGAAATTCTCCCGGCCACCCATTTTATGCGGCTGGTCCGCGGGATTATGCTCAAGGGTGTGACAAGTGTTGATCTGACGGCGGATATCTGGTCATTGCTGTTGATTATGGTTGTGACAGGAACTCTAGCTATGCTACGCTACAGACAAACACTGGATTGACCAGAAAGGATAACGTTATGGCTGAATCTCAACATATCGTCTGTCCTAAGTGTGACGCCATCAACCGGATACCAGCGGCCCGGCTTGGTGAGAAGCCAAATTGTGGCAAATGCCATCAGCCGCTGTTCAGCACGCACCCCACAGAATTAACGACAACCAACTTCCAGAAACATATCACCCGCAATGATATTCCCGTACTGATCGATTTCTGGGCCCCCTGGTGCGGGCCCTGCAAGATGATGACGCCAGCTTTCGAACAGGCTGCCCTTCGACTTGAGCCGCAGGTTCGACTGGCAAAACTCAATACGGAGAATGAACAGGATATCGGCGCTCGCTTCGCTATTCGCAGCATCCCCACACTGGCCCTGTTCCATCATGGCAAGGAACTTGCCCGTCAGGCTGGCGCCATGGGGGTAGAGGATATTATTCGCTGGACGACCGCGCAGTTATAATGTGTGAACTGTTCAGCATATCAAGCCGTGTACCAACTTCGGTTACCTTCTCACTGGAACGGCTTGCCCGACATGGCAGAAACAACGGTCCTCACGATGGCTGGGGGGTGGCATTTTATGACGGGAACGATGTTTCCCTGTTCCGTGAGCCGGAGCCAGCCAGCGAGAGTAAGCTCGTCCAATATATTGAGCAGGACTCCCCGCCCAGCCCGATGATTATATCCCATATACGTGCGGCCACTCAAGGAGATCGGGTCTTGCGCAATACGCATCCTTTCGCACGTGAGCTGGCCGGTCGTCAGCATGTTTTCGCCCATAATGGTGACTTAAGGGGTATCGAAAGCGATCCTGATTTTACCCCGGACCGTTATCATCCTGTTGGGGATACGGACTCTGAACTGGCTTTTTGTATTCTGCTTAACCGTCTGACTCATCTCTGGGAAGCCGGACAAGGCATTATACCATCCTTAGAGGCCAGACTGGACTTGTCACATTAACTTTTGCCAAATTCTATGCTATGTGACGCTCATGAAAACAATATCTTATCATAGACATCGCTTCCATCCAGATATTATCAGACAAGCCATATGGCTTTATTTTCGATTTACCATGAGTTATAGAGATGTCGAGGAATTATTAGCCGCGCGTGGTATCGATGTCAGCTATGAGACCGTGCGTCGATGGACCCTAAAGTTTGGAGCAGAATATGCCCGGCGTATCAAGAAACGTAGATCCCTACCCCATACCGAATGGTTTCTGGATGAAGTATTCGTCAAAGTCGGCGGCGAACCCATGTACCTCTGGCGCGCCGTTGATGGCGAAGGTGAAGTTTTAGATGTCTTGGTGCAAAAGCGCAGAAACAAACGGGCTGCTCTAAAACTTCTTCGAAAATTATTAAAAAACCAAGGCATTCCGCCAACAAAAATCGTTACTGATAAATTGAGATCCTACGGCGCTGCACTCCGAGAATTAGACATGGAGCATCTACATGACACCACAAACATACTGAACAATAGAGCCGAAAGTTCCCACGTGCCCATTCGACGAAGAGAACGAAAGATGCAGCGTTTCAAGTCCCATAAATCCACTCAAATATTTCTCTCAATTTATGACCCAATCTATAATTTATTCAACACTCAAAGACACCTCATTTCAAGACAAACACTAAGAGCATTACGGTCAATCGCAATGACCGAATGGAATCTGGTGACCAATGCTGCGTAAACTAAGCTTCTGTAGAAATTCTGCGCCTCTAAAAAGTTAAGGTGACAAAGCCCAAAGCTTCCATCGCCGTATTTCTCGTACTGAGATCATATCGATTCTTGAGCAATACAAGTATATTCTTACAAATGTACCCGAAACCTTTTGACCTTACCCCTTAAAAAGTGGCCCGTTGTATGAGAGAGGATTTTGGCTTATTCAGACCATGAATAAGGAGAAATCATATGGGTCGACAAATAAGATACACACCTGAGCAAATTATTTCAAAGTTACGGGAGGCCGAGGTCATTTTAAGCCATGGCAAGACCTGGACCAGCTTCAGAAAACCTACCCTAAAGCACGGTCAATGATTGCCAACTGCGCCGTGCGCCAAGTCTTTAACGTGCAAGACTCTGATACGGCAAAGCTATTGTCGGATATGCTTGGGACATCTACCGTGCGGATGCAGTCGCAGGGGCAAACCTCACCCCTACCGTTTAAGCTGATTTCTGGGGCATTTCATTCAGGTATTTTTGAAGGGGCACGCCCCTTGATGACAACGGGCGAAATATTGACAATGCCAGCCAAGGAACAGCTTTTATTCGTGCAGGGGCTGCCCGCCATCCGTGCCAGCAAAATCCGTTATTTTGATTGGTGGGAGTGGAAACTTAAAGAACGGGGGGCCATGTTTACAATGGCGCATGAGCCGAATAGCAAATATATTCGGCTCAAAGAAAGTTCACGCTGACTTGAAGTAGTTTTTCGTTCTGTTGGCAAACACAACCAGTGACAGCATAACAGGCACTTCAACCAGTACGCCGACAACCGTGGCTAAGGCTGCACCAGAATTAAGGCCGAACAGGCTGATTGCAACCGCAACGGCCAGCTCAAAAAAATTGGATGTACCAATGAGTGCCGCTGGTGCTGCGGTGCTAAAGGGCACGCGCCACAGATAGGCCCAACCATAAGCAATAGCGAAGATGCCATAGCTCTGGATCAGCAGCGGAATGGCAATGAGCGCAATGATGGCTGGTTTTTCAACAATCGTCCCAGCCTGAAACCCGAACAGTAAAACAACAGTTGCCAGCAACCCCATAATGGAAAAGGGTTTTACCCGCGCGGTAAAACGGTCAATCTTTTCCTGAGTATGTTTGTTTTCCATATTTTTCCGGGTGATGTAACCCGCCCCCAGCGGAATTACCACATAGAGTATAACCGACAGCAGAAGCGTCTCCCACGGGACGACAACGTCGGTAATCCCCAGCAACAAAGCGACCAGCGGCGCAAAGGCGAAAACCATAATAATGTCATTGATCGACACCTGCACCAGCGTGTAGTTCGCATCGCCGCGCACAAGCTGGCTCCAGACAAAAACCATCGCCGTACAAGGTGCCACGCCGAGCAAGATCATCCCTGCTATATATTCCTTGGCGTCTTTGGGGGCTACCATCCCGGCAAACAGATATTCAAAAAACAGAACACCCAGTGCGGCCATGGTGAAAGGTTTAACAAACCAGTTGACGACCAGTGTAATGCACAGCCCCTTAGGCTTTTTGCCCACATCCTTGAGGCTGGCAAAATCCACATTGACCATCATCGGGTAAATCATCACCCAGATAAACACCGCCACCACCAGATTGACCTTCGCATATTCAAGCGCCGCTATGGCCTGGAAGACACCCGGCACAAGCAGCCCAAGCCCCACCCCGGCGGCAATACATAACCCCACCCAAAGGGAGAGATAACGTTCGAAAAAACCAAGGGGTGAGGCTTTAAGGTTCATAACAATTCACTTTCTATTTTGTCTTTAAGCATGCCGAAGACCTCGTCAAAAGCGGCGGAAATGTCGTCTTCACTGACTGTAGCGGTGGCAGGGTCTGGCGTGCTCCAATGCAGTTTTGTATGCTTCCCAAGGAATACGGGGCAACTTTCAGCGGCAGCAGCGTCACAGACTGTAATCACCAGATCAAAATTATGCCCGACAAATTCGTCCCATGATTTGCTGCGGGGTTCACCCCCCTCAATGCCGTGACGTTTAAGCGTTTCGATAGATTTTGGATGCACATGGCCCGCCGGTTTGCTGCCTGCACTTACCGCCTGATAGCGCCCCTTGCCGAGTTGGTTGATTAAAGCCTCAGCCATTATGGAGCGGCAGCTATTGCCCGTGCACAATACAAGTATGTTTTTCATCAGCCGCAACAACCGACTGTTTTTCAGAAGGTTCACAGCAGTCTGGCTGACCCTTTGTCTCAGAAACACAGCAGGCGCTTTGCTCTTCTTGCTCAGTATCTGAAAATATCTGCGCATCTTCCATGGTGTGGTATGCCTCCCAAGCCATGCCACCAGGGTCATTCACCCATGATTTTTCTGATTTGGCATAACAGCAGGTCGTTTCACCATCGCTATGGGTTGAAATATTTGCGGCTGACATTTGTGTACGGATGGCCGCCAATTCTGAAGCGTCATCCACCTGAATACCAAGATGGTCCACGCCCTTTTTACCCGCACGTGTGGAAATGGCAAAGTTTACACTTGGGTCATCAAGCATCCATTTTGCATAATCCGTCTTTGTTTTAACCGGCTCAGCGCCAAAAAGAGCTGTATAGAAACGGATGCTTTCCTCCAGGTTTTCTACGCCCATATGTATATGTAAACGCTTCATCAGCAACATTCCTTTTTTTGTTTTATTTCAATGCGGCAATCCATGTCGTTTTCTTTGCAGCAATTTTCAGTGAGGTACTTTATAGAGCCCACAAGAATATCGTAATTTGCCCTGTATATTGTGGATCTGCCTTGTTTCTCACTTTCAATCAGCCCTGACTGGCGCAGCTTATCCAGATGAAAGGAAAGCGTGGCATGTGGCAGCCCCAATTTTTCACCGATAAGCCCAACAGCATAGCCAGCAGGCCCCTTTTCCACCAATAAGCGAAAAATATCCAGACGGCTTTCCTGCGCCAAAGCATCAAGAGCATTTATGACATCTAATTTATCCATATAACTAGATATATAGATACTTAATATACATTGTCAACTATAAATAAAGTGGCTGCGCACATAAAATTTCAGAAGCCCTTTGATTGGCAGTGCTGCAAAACTATTTTATGCTGGCATGTTAGTCTGATAAATCCCGAACCCAACTTCGCTCCAGCGCACGGCGGCGCTCCGTATAGCGACCTCACTCACGTTGCATTTAGACGCATTTAGAAATAAGTTTATCTGCTGATGATAACCGGTCATAAACAGCCAGAAAGAACCCAAACCAACTCATTCTTTTACTTCATCCATTTCTGTCGCATTTCCCACTAATCAATCGGCGTTAATGGACCTACAGGACAGCGATGCTCTTTTGTTGGTCGTCTTGTGACTAAAGAAAATAGATGGTGAAAGGCGCGCATCTCGCAACCGGGTGTTGCGATCAAAGATGCAAGAACAAAAGCGCCACCTAAATGCAGAAATACGTATAATTCCCAAACCTGAATGACATGGGCAAGCAATCGTATTTCAAGAAAGCCCGCTTGCATATAACCAATTGCTGCGGTCAGCAACAACACAATACTGATTATCGCAGGCCATTTTCGCCAAGCTCGCGAAAAGCCAATGTTAACAACATAGTTCACAAGAAAAAGGCCGGGCAGAATACCATTCCAGACAAGTGGCCGGATTGTGCCTGCCTCAGTGATCAGGTCGTGCCCCGCTCCCCACAGCGCCACGACATAGTAAAGGCACAAGGCTCCAAAGCCGATGCGCACCAAACGGCCAAATGGACCCGGCTTTGACAAAGAGCCACATTCTTCCAGTTTGAGATCAGTTGTTGCCATTTTTTACTTCCCCATCGTTTATCCGGCGCAGCAGGACAACGTGCTGACATCCTTGTCGAAGGTTTGTGCGGCCAGTTTTAGCCCCTCAACACCTGTGAGGTACGGAAATATGGTCTGTCCCAATTCTGTCGCGGTCATGTTGGCTTTGTGAGCAATCACAGCGGTTTGAATTAACTCGCCGCCTTCCGGTGCCAATATATGTGCGCCAAGAAGTTTGTCGGTTTCCTTGTCGGCAATAAGCTTGATCAAACCACGTATATCCCGTGCCGCCAGATAGCGGGGCACATGGTCAAGCGTGATAACACTTGTTTTTATGCTGTAACCTTGCTTAATTGCCTGTGCTTCGGTTAGGCCAACACTGCTGACTTGTGGGTCGGTAAAAACAACCGAAGGCATGGTAGCATTATCATAGGGCCGTGTGTCACCGCCTGTTGCATTAAGGGCAGCTAGTTTTGCGCCGTACGCTGCCATATAGACGAACATATCTGCGCCTGTAACATCGCCAGCAGCATAAATATTAAGGTTGCTTGAGCGCATCAAAGTATCAACCTCAATACCGCCGTTTTTAGTGAGCGAAACACCTGCGTCTTCAAGTCCAAGGCCAGCCGTGTTTGGCTTGCGTCCGGCGGCAAGTAAAACTCTGTCCGCGTCCAATACATTGGTTTTGCCCTGGTTTTCGCAGTGAAGCCTAATGCCGTCACCGTGCCGTTCAATAGATTGGTAGCCAATGCCAGCGCATATAGTGATGCCTTCAGCTTCCAAGTAGCTTTGCAAAGCTTGGCTAATTTCTGGCTCCATATCTGGCACCAAACGACTGCGGCAGCATAAGGTGACCTTAACTCCTGCACGGGCAAACATCTGGCCAAGTTCGCACCCTATCACCCCGCCGCCAATGATAGTCATGGAACCGGGGAGGGTTTCAAGTTCGAGGGCAGACGTGCTATCAAGATGATCAACCGTTTCAATGCCGGGGATCGGCGGCACCATGTTTGACGAACCCGTGGCAATGATGATTTTATCAGGTGTATGAAGTTTGCTGTCTACCATAACGCCGTCTTTGGCTAGCTTTGCACGGCCTTCTATATAATGCACGTCTGGATGGGCGGGCAGAACGTCAATATATTTGGCTTGGCGTAACTCTTCAACAAGTTGCTGCTTGTGAGCGACAACGGCCTGCCAGTCGAGTACTTTAGCCGTAGAAGTAATACCGTGAAATCGTGCCGCATGAGGAGCCTGATACAGCGCTTCCACAGCACGGATCATGGTTTTTGACGGCACACAGCCAACGTTCACGCAGGTGCCGCCAATGGTGCCGCTGCCTACAAGGGTTACCATTGCCCCAGCTTCTGCAGCCGTAATGGCGGCAGAAAATCCAGCCGAACCAGCACCAATAACCATGACACTTGTTTTTGTCTCAGTTGTGCAGCAACCGCTCTCTGGCTTGTCAAACGCCATATTAGGAACCGTGCTCATCTTTTAGTATTGCAGGATAGCCCGCATTTTCAGAAGCTTTGGCAATGTCTTCAACATTTACTTTTGCGGGGTCAAAAACCACTATAGCAGTTCTTGTGTCAAAGTCTGTTTTAACAGAGGCAACACCGTCAACTTTTTCCATCGCTTTGCGTACAGTAATCGGGCACATAGCGCAGGTCATTTTTTCAATATCGAAAGTCACTTTCTTTTCGGTGACCTGCTGTGTCGTCGTGCTGGCATCATCCGCCATAACAGCGGCAACCGGCATCGCCACGCCGAGTACAGCGGCGACAGCACAGGTTTTGATCAATCGTTTCATCTTCTTTCTCCTTGTTTGTATCTAAATATATTCACCGAGAATCGGTGCCCAAAAATCAACCGTCAGCGCCAGAAAAACCAGCACCGTCGATATCCATAAAACAGTTTTGATGACGTGCTCAGATTTTGGCGTGGCGCAGTAACCTTCATCACATTGTTTCTTCGGTTTGAAATAAACCTGCCAAAAACCAACGGACAAAAAACCAAGAGTAACCACTGTAAAATAATTCTTGTAGGGTTCCATAACAGTAAGATTGCCAATCCACGAACCGCTAACGCCCAGCATCAGGAAGACAAACGGCAAAATACAGCAGGACGAGGCCAATATTGCCCCCACGGCACCAAGGCTGGCGCTTAAGTTTTTGCGACTGTCCACTGGCTGTTTAATATCACTCATTGCTGTCGTCTTTCTTTTGATACTGGCTTCATTCTTGGCTATGTGTTCGCTCAAAACGCAGTTTGCATAACGTCTCAATTTGATGTAGCTTAAACCCTGTATTAAATACAGGGTAAAGACAAAAATGACTATATCCCAAAAACGTGAATATACGAGAGGCGAGCTGGCGAAAGAGGCTGGTGTAAACTTGGAGACCATCCGGTTTTATGAAAAAATAGGTCTTATGCCTGACCCGCCACGTTCTGCAGCGGGTTATCGATGTTATTCAACGGATCACCTGAAACGACTGAAGTTTATCCGCAGGTCTCGCGAGCTTGGTTTTACCAATAACGAAGTTGGCAATTTGCTGGAAATGGTGGACGGCATATATGTCTGCAATGAGGTAAGAGAAATCGCTATGGATAATGTCAGCCTCATTGCTCAAAAGATGGCGGACCTGAATAAAATGAAAAAGTCACTAGAGACTATGGCGTCCCAATGCCGTGGAGGAACCACGCCGGACTGCGCTATCATTGATCGCTTGTTGGAAATCTAATTTCAGGTCATTTCATTTACCCATCCATCTGGTGACAACCAAGATCAAATCTAGGTATCAGGGGTTACTCAACTACATTCAACCTTGTAAAAGCCTACGATCACTCTACCAATCCAGATAATCCAGCCCTTGAACCCTATTGCATTCAAGGCTACGGTCACGTTCGCGCCTGCGACGCATATAGAGTTCGCGAGCGCGAAGCAGATCATATTTTCTATCTTCTGCCAGATCACTGGAGAGAATCATTTTTTCCGTTACATGGGACAGCGCCTTCTGCCTGCGGATGATTTTTCGAATCGCGGTAATCTCCATAACATTCCTGAGGCGCAAGCAGGCCCTGTGCTCATCATAGTTAAATATTCAGTGGACGAAAGCCAGCTCAATGAATTCTTCAACAACATGGAAAAGTTGAAAGATATTCGTCAGCGCAATGGCGGGTATCGTTGGTCATTGTTTAAAGATCTTGAAAACCCTGATCTTTATACGGAACATTTCCTCGTGGAAAACTGGCAAGAGCATGAACCCCAGCATGCCGGCACAAGTGAGAGCGAAAAAGCCATTCATGATGCGACCTTTTCCTGTTTGAAAGACAGTGATTTTTCGCTGATATCACACATGATCTATATAAATTTGATCTATTTTAATTTGAAAAAGAAGTCGTGAACGTTAAAAAATTTGGCATTAACTAGAACCACTAGGTGGTAACTTTTGCCAGTCAGCCAAGCGCGCAGCCTGCCCTTAGGGTATAATCTTTTCAACACTCAGAGACATTTAATATCAAGAAAAACTCTACGACAATTACGGTCTATCGCAATGACCGAATGGAATTTGGTGACCAATGCTGCCTGAGTCATGCCTCAACTGAGAATGCTTCGCCTCAAAAAAGTTAAAGTGACAAAGCCTTTATGTGCTATTCTTTTAATAAGTTATTTCGACTGCTGATATATACTAAAAAAACAAAAATCAAAATAGTCGCCTGTAGAGCCAGCCCTTCCCAAGTTGGAAAAATACCCAGCCATTCAATAGAGGGGAATTGCATAGTTGTTTGTGAAATTTTGCCCGCTTCTTGCAAAGCTGCAATTCCTTTTCCGGCGAAAATAAACGATAGGATCAATAAAAGCACGCTTGTGCCGCCAAAAAACTGGCGTAGTGGCAGCCTGACGCTATATTTTATGACAAGCCAAGTAACACCTAATAGCACAAATACAGCTACCAGAAAACCCATCATCACAGCATTTCCGCTATGTGAAGCCGCCTGCGCCCACAACGCCTGATAGAAAAGGATCGTTTCGAAAACTTCACGATACACAGAAATGAAAGACAGGCCGGCTAACCCCCATAATGTACGACGACTTAGAGCGGCCTTAATGCTTCCCTGAATGAATCGCTGCCAACCTGCGGCACTTGTTTTATTATGCAGCCAATAGCCCACGAATAATAACATGACCGCTGCGGCCAATGCGGCAATACCTTCGGTTACTTCACGAGTTGCCCCGCTAATTTGCAATATTTGCTCAGAAACAACCCATGTTGCAGCACCCAATAACAGTGCAGAAATCCAGCCAATATGCAAATAAGGAATTGCATCCCGACGCTCGGTCTTTATCAGAAATGCGGATATGGCAACAACGACGAGTAAAGCCTCCAAACCTTCGCGTAACAATATTACTAACCCGGCTATAAAAGCAGCTAGTGGCGTAATACTGCCTTCCTCCTCCAACCGGTCTTCAGCTTTTTTCAACAAGGATTGCAGTGTTTCATAATTTTCGGAGACGATCGGTACGGAGGTGTCCTTTTGCAGGCTGTTGCGATATTTAAACATCGCCTTCTCACTCGTCTTCATTAAAGCTGAATCAACCGCAGACAAATTGGCTTCAATCAATTCGAACCCTTCCAAATAAGCTGTTAATGCTAACTCATAGGCTTTCTTTTTTTGTCCTGCCTTATAAGCTTGGTAGCTCGCCCGGGTCATGTTCTGGGCAAATTTTATTGGAGTTTCTGCTTTAGTAAATAAAGTTTCTGGATACCGTCTAAGGTAGGCCATAAGCTCAGAACCATTACCCCATTCTCTGGCTGCCTCATTTGGCGACAACGTCGCAAATGATTTAATATTGACCGGTCCAGTTTTGTGCTTCAATTGTTGCCAGGCTTCCTGGCCTCTCCTTACCGTTTCGTCGTGTACCGCCAATTGCCCGACATAGGCTGCCATATCCCAACGATCCGCGTTCGTAAATGTTGAGAAACCCCCCATAGCCGTTCCCTCAACACCGTATGAGATTGTATTAAACAATCCAAAAAGTGATCTTTGACCATATCGTGATACATCGCCGAAGTTAGTAGGTTGTGGCTCTAACCCCTCGGCTAAGGGGCCATTACCATCACCCTTTTGACCATGGCAAGCCACACAGTTTTCTTGATAAAGGATTTTTCCGTGTTGCAGATCAGGTGCTTCATCGGGGACTACATTCAAATCATACTGTTTTAGCAGTGTCGATCTCATCGAACTGGTTAGCGTTATTATCTGGTCAACAGGTGCTTTCTCCCCAATTAATTTTCTGAGGTTACGGGCCTGAAATTGCAGAGATGCCGCGGCGGGCGATTCAGTAAGTTGTCCCGTAGACATTTCTATTGTGGCGGAAAACTCAACCATCTCGCCATATTCGTTTGCATTTGTTATCTGTCCATCTGAAACAGCTGCTTGATAATCGACTCCCACATAATCAATGAGTTGGATTAGGCGGTTTACGTTTTTTTCCTGACTGACAGCAGGGGTAGCCAGCAAGCACATAATACTCAGACAAAGTATAATAATTCGGATCATAAGCAGTCACTCAATCTCAATTTAGCATCAATCTATTATTAATAATCATTATCATTATCATTATCATGTGTCAATTTTTAAACTTCATAAAATCCGGTATATGAGGCTCAACTGGTGTGACATTCCCGCAATATTTCAAGTTTACTCATAAGGATCATACCTTAAAAGCCTGAGAGCATTTAATGTAACCAGAACAGTTGCCCCTGTATCGGCCAATATGGCCATCCATAAAGATGTTGCTCCGATCAATGTCGTCACCAGAAAAAGAGCTTTCAAAATCAAGGAAACACTGATGTTTTGATAAATATTCCGCATGGTGGCCCGTGACAGGCTGACTAGTGCGGGAACACCGTTAACCTGCTCGCGAAGGAGAACCGCATCAGCCGTTTCAAGAGCCACGCCGGTCCCTCCTCCCATAGCAATCCCAACATCGGCGCGGGCCAGAGCCGGGGCATCGTTTATCCCATCACCAATCATAGCAACATTGCCAAATTTCCTTAGGCTTTCTATGGCCATTAATTTATCGTCAGGCATCTGCTCGGCCTCAACTGCCATACCAAGTTGAGCCGCAATCGCTTGACCAGTGCGAATATTATCACCGGTTAGCATAACAGTTTCAACCTGAAGATCTTTAAGAGTGGTTATGGCCTGCTTTGCATCCTCGCGCAGTTCATCACGTATGGCAATAACACCAAGCAGTATATTGTCCTTTACCACAACACAAAGGGTTTTTCCCTGTCGTTCAAGCTTCTGGAATGCAGAAAGTTGTTTTTTTCCAATATTGGAGATTTCTTCAGCGTAACGGGGGGAAGCAATAATTATAACACTTCCCGATACTGTACCCTGCACACCGCGCCCGCCCAAAGCTTTGACATCTTTGGACTGGGAAAATTTTATCGCCCTCATCTCTGCCATTTCGACAATTGCCTTGGCAAGCGGATGAGAAGATGTGGCTTCAATAGTGGCCGCCAAAGCCAGCATATCGTCTTCCAGACCAGAAAATACTTCAATATCAGTCACTTTTGGTTTGCCCCGTGTCAAGGTCCCGGTTTTGTCAAATGCTATGGTTTTAACTTTTCCTATTGCCTCCAGCACGACACCACCTTTTATAAGCAGGCCACGCCGGGCACCAGCGGCTATCCCCGAGGTAATGGCCGCCGGGGTCGATAAAACAAGTGCACAAGGACAACCAATCAGTAAAATAGCCAAGCCTTTATAAATCCAGGGCATCCAGTCAGCTGCAAACAAGAAAGGTGGCACAACAGCGATTGAAAAAGAAACCATAAGGACGCCCGGCGTATAATAACGGCTGAACCGATCAATAAAACGTGCCGTCGGTGATTTGCTGGCCTCTGCCTCTTCGACCAGCGCGAGGATACGAGAAATCATATTATTTTCTGAGGTTTTCTGGACACGCAAACGGATAACCCCGTCGGCATTTATGGCTCCAGCATAAACCGTGTCACCAACGCCTCTGTTCACGGGGACACTTTCTCCGGTTATCAAGCTTTCATCCAGGCTTGTCATGCCCTGAATGATCTCCCCGTCTGCCGGAATTATGTCACCAGGCCTGACCTCAACAATGTCAGAAACGCACAAAGCCTCAGCGAGAACCTCTTTTACAGTTTCATCAATAACCAAAAACGCGGCCTTTGGTTTTAATGAAACAAGGTCCTGAATGTTTTTGCGGGCGCGCGCCACAGCAAGGCTCTCCAGCATTTCACCGACAGCGAATAGAAAAACCACAACAGCGGCTTCTGCCGATTCATTAATTATGATGGCCCCAACAACTGCCAATGTCACCAAAGTTTCAATGGTAAACGGAAGGCCCATACGTGCCGAAACAAACGCCCTTTTAGCAAGAGGGGCAAGCGCAATAAGGGCGGCGGCAGCAAAACCATACTCAGCCATTTCCGGTTCAAAAAACCACAATATTGCAGCAGCAACAAGAAAGGTTCCTGTGAATAAGACCAACTTGCCCCTGCGGGTGTTAAACCAAAATTTCGGGGTTTCATCGACAGTTTTCTGATCAGTTCTCTTCGCATTATAACCAAGATTTTTGACAGTTCTTATCACCATTGCTTCATCTAATCCCCCAGAGGCAATGCCAATTTTCAATTGGCCAGTGACGAAATTGACCCGTACATTTTCAACACCCGGCAGAGTAGAAATTCCCTTCTCGACGGTATCCGCACAACTGGGACAATCCATGCCTTCAATCTTTAAAAGAAAATCTTTTGTCATATTTATTTCCATTCCATAGATTCTATCTATGCAGGGTGAAACCATAAGATCATGTTTCTAATCTCAGGATACAGATAATATATCCTCGTATTTTCCTGATTGATATATCAGGATGGAGATGCTGACCAAGGAAAGAATATAACTTTCTTTCCAAGGCCAGCGTCTCAAAATGCTATCTCATATCCTCCAGTTTACCCTTGGAAAACCAAGCAAAAAGTGCTGGCAAAACAAAGAGTGTCAGTAAAGTGGATGTTACCAGGCCGCCAACAATAACCGTCGCCAATGGCCGCTGAATTTCCGAGCCGATACCGTCCGATAAAATCATCGGAATCAGACCTAATGCCGCGACAATGGCCGTCATAAGTACTGGCCTCAAACGAGATACGGCGCCTTCAAACACCGCTTTAGCAACAGCTTCCCTATCAAACTCGAGACGCAGGTTGATCGCTTCCACCATCACCACCCCGTTCAAAACTGCAACCCCAAACAAGGTAATAAAGCCAATGGAGCTGGGTACAGACAGATACTGTCCAGACAAGAACAAAGCAAAGATCCCCCCAATCATGGCCAATGGCAGATTAACCAGAATCAAAATTGCCTGTCCAACAGAATGGAAGGCAAAATACAAGATCAAAGCAATCAGACCAATAGATAATGGTACCACGATCATCAGACGTTTTTGCGCCCGCTGCTGGTTCTCAAACTGACCACCAATATCCACAGAATAGCCGGGCGGCAAATCTACCTTCTCATCAATAGCCTTGCGAATATCCGCGACTACGCCGCCCATATCCCGGCCCTGAACATTGGCCTGAATTACCACACGACGTTGCACGTCATCGCGACGGACCTGCGGCGGACCGGATTCAATGGTAATCCTCGCCACGTCGCCCAGACGAACCCACGCGCCGGTCGGGGATTGCAACCTGAGATCTGCAATTGCCCGCTGATCCTCACGAAAATTTTTGGCAAGACGCACGTAAATATCATACCGTTCATTGCCATTAATGATCTGACCCGCCGCACGGCCTCCCAAACCATCCCGCACAACTTCCATCACATCACCAACAGCCAGTCCGTAACGGGACAGTTGTTGCCGATTTGGCCTGACCACCAGCTGCGATTCACCGGCAATCTGTTCCATAGCCACGTCTCGCGTGCCTTCAATACCCTGTACTGCCTGCAGGATAGACTGCCCCTTGCGCGCCAGCATGTCCAGATCAGGACCAAATAACTTGATCGCCAATTGGGCCTTAACACCAGATAAAAGCTCATCCACACGGGTCGCAATCGGTTGGGAGAAATTAAGTAAAAGCCCGGGGAACCGCGCCAGCTTTTCTTCCATTAATTCTTGCAGTTCCTGTCTTGTTTCGGCGCTGGTCCATTCTTTCACTGGTTTCAGACCGATAATAATCTCAATATTGCTGACCGGCTCCGGATCACCACCAATTTCAGCACGCCCAATTCGACTAGAGGCATAAGTTACTTCGGGAAATTCCAGCAACATTGGCTCCAGCTTGGACGCAATATTGAGCGCCGTATCCAAACTGGATGATGGTGCTAACGTAACACGAAGACTTATTGTGCCTTCTTCCAGTTCCGGAACAAACTCCGTACCCAGACGTGGTACCAAAAGCAGGGCTGCAATCAACAAAGCTGCTGCCCCGCCCAGAACGACTGGTTTACGTCTCATTGCTCTTTCAAGCATCATACGGTAGGCTTTTTCCAGCACCACTACAATGGGACTGGTCCTCGATTTGATTCCTCGCTGAAAGAAGTAGCTGGCCAGTGCTGGTACAACAACCAGCGACACAGCCAATGATGCTGCCATAGCGATCATAATACTAATGGCCATGGGCTGAAATAACTTTCCTTCAACTCCCTCAAGAGTAAATAAGGGAGCGAAAACAACCATAATAATAGTCACAGCAAAAAATACGGGTTTGGCAACCTCGCGAGCGGCGATCTGAATGCGAAGTCCGACAGAGGTGTCATGTTCCACATCATAAGGGTTATCATCATTCAGAGCCAATTTTTTGGCATGTTCGGCATCATGCCGCCGATCGGGGTGGCTGAGATGTTTAAAGATATTTTCCATCATCACCACGGCCCCGTCCACCATCATTCCGATGGCTACAGCAAGCCCGCCAAGTGACATCAGATTGGCGGACAGGCCATGATAGGCCATAATAGTCAATGCCATACCAACAGAAAGCGGAATGGAGATCAGAACCAAGATCACCGCCCGCACATTCAAAAGAAACAATATCAAAACGATAACAATGAAAATAAAGGCCTCAATCAATGCCTTCGATACTGTTTGCACCGCTTTTTCAATCAAGTCCGCCTGATCATAAATTGGCTCAAACCGGACGCCCTTTGGCAGTGCCTGCTGGATCAGGGCAATGCGATCAGTAATACCGTCAATGGTAACCTTGGTGTTTGCCCCGATACGTTTCAGAATAATACCGGAAACTATTTCACCAAAAAATTCCACTTCACCGGATTCGGATCGCCGCGACATCGTCACCGCACCCTGACGAATCTCGCTGCCAAAATCGACATTTGCCACGTCAGAAATTTTAACCACTGTGCCACCTATTGTCTTGACAGGAATTTGCCGAAGTTCTTCCAGCCCTTGTTGGTCGCTTCCAAGCCAGCCGAACCCCCTGATCACAAGCTGCTCCTGCCCCCGGTTCATATACCAGCCGCCAGCATTGCTATTGTTATTTTCAAGAGCTTTCACCACGTCTTCCTGATTAAGCTCATAGGCCAGCAAGCGAGACGGATTTACATTCACCTGATATTGTCGCACATCGCCCCCGAACGACAATACTTCGGTAACACCGTCCACCGGCATGAGTAACAGCTTGACCACCCAATCATTAAGACTGCGCAAACCCATGGCATCATAGCCAGAGTCTTCATCGGCCAGTAACAGATATTGGTACACTTGTCCCAATCCGGAGGAGTTTGGTCCGATCTCGGGGGTTCCCACGCCTTCCGGGATCAGCTCTTTTGCTGACTGAAGCCGTTCAAAGACAAGCTGACGGGCGAAATAAATATCCGTACCCTCTTTAAAAACTACCGTAATACTGGACAGCCCCGTTTTAGAGATAGACCGCACCTCTTCCACGTCAGGTAACGCATACATCACCGCCTCGACGGGAAATGTGATCAGTTGTTCCACTTCCTCAGAAGCAAGTCCCGGAGCTTCAGTATTGATAACCACCTGTATATTTGTAACATCTGGAAATGCATCCAGATTAAGCTTCGGAATAATAAATATGGCTGACGCTGTTAACGCCAGAAGGGCAAGTACCACCAATAACCGGTTGGTAACCGACCAGTCGATCAAACGATTCAACATGAAAACTTCCTTTTGGGTTATTAGTCCTGGTGTGCGTCAAAACTACTTTTGGCAAATTCTGAAGCAATGAAAAAAGCGCCTTCGATGACGACCCTGCTCCCGACCTCAATTCCGGAAATTTCGCGCCATTTACCAAGCGAACGGCCCGGCTCGACTTCCTGAGCGCGGAATTCTCCGGGCTCTCTCTCAACAAAAACCGTCCAATCACCATCCACACTCCGCGTCAGAGCTTCCTCTGGTACTGCCAAAATGGGATATTCTGTGGCAAAGGTGAAATAAACATCCGCAAACATTCCAGAATGCAGACGATCCGCAGAATTTTTCACCAGAAGGCGCACCACGCGTGTACGGGTCTCACGATCAATAATATGTGCTTCCTGAGTAACCTTGGCCGAATAAAGATCGTTGCCAACCTTCACTTTAGCTTTCGTACCAACGGGCAGATTCAGTTGCTGTGTGGGTGCTAACCGGGCCTCAGCCCATAATTCTTTTTCATCCGCCAATTCCATAAGGGCATCGCCTGATTCCACACGCTGACCCTGATGAAACTCATCGGTCAAGACCACTCCGGAAGCCTGGGCAATCAACGTATATTCACCAAGCGTTTCAGATTCTTCCGATAAAGATTTAATAGATTCTTCGGAAAGGCCAAAGGCCAATAAGCGGCCGTAGGCGGCCTTAAACTCGCTCCGGGCGGCAACATATCGACGATCACCGACAGCTTGTCGGCCCATTTTCTGAACGCGCTGCCATTCGGCATGCGTTATGCTATATCTAGCCTGTGCATCAGCAACTGTTTCGCTGAAAAGCGATACCAAGGCCTGCCCTTTCTTTACATGATCTCCCAATGCCACATGGCGACGCAGTACCACTGAATCAACGCGTGGGGACACAAGGTAGCTAATATAATCGTTGGCCTTGATTTCAGCTGGCGCATAAAGTTGATAATTCACAGTCCGAAGTTCGAGCCGGTCCACTTTGATATTGGCCAAAGTCATCTGGTCATCTGACAATTGCAGACCTTCCGCTTCGCTTTCTCTGTGAAGTTTATTTTCCTGCTCCTGCGCAGTACTGACATTGGCGACAACACCGAAAAACAGGAAGGAGATTAATATAGTTTTTAAAGTATATTTCATGATATTTATCCAAAAATTCTGTTAACGTTTTACCTGCATCAAGGCAGTTTGCATTTGTCCTGTTTGCAAGAGCCAATCGACACGCGCCAGCTGGAGCTTCGTATGAAGTTCAATGCCGGCAATAAGTCCTTCGGTACGTTGCTGAAGAGCAAGTAAATATTCAGTCGTGCTCATGTCTCCGCTCCGCCATTGTTTCTCCAGAAGGATTGCGCTATTCTCGCCGCGCCCCTGCATCAAGCTGTGCCAACGTTGATAACGTTTGCGATATTCATTTAAGGTGGCTGTACTTGCTCTGATAGCCGCTTGTTGCTTGCGCCGGATTGAGCGGTATCCGGCCTCCGCTGCAAGGGCTTCCTGACTGGCTGCCCGCGCCTCGGCACTAAAATTATTTCGGACATTCAGCGGGATGGACAATGTCACCCCAACCACTGTGTCACCGCTGCTTTTACCTGCATTAAGCCCGACAGTCGGCTCAGCCTTGCCTTTAAGGCGCGATAATTGTGCTGATTGCTTCATTACTTCCCAATCGGCCCGGGCCGCAGCCACAGCAGAATGCTCGTCCACCATTTGATCTACATCTTTTTTCTCACCGATAGTCCAGAGATTATCCGGTATTCTGGCCCATGCGGCAGACCAGTCAGGTAGCAATTCTTGTAATCGCGCCTCAGCCTGTTTGAAACGCGCCTGCGCTTGTGCCGCGTCATTCAATTTCTGCGACAAACTAAGAAAAGCCAATTCCATATCAATTTCTCCGAGATCACCGGATTGTTGACGTGCCTTGATCAGATCAAGCAGCGTCGTTAACTGTTGCTCCTGTTGCAAAGCAAGCGTCGATCCCTGTCGGGACGCATTCCATATCACCAACGCCTGAAGGGCTTCTGCTGATTTTTGTTGAACAACGAGATTAAACGACCGGCGGGCTGCGGTGCGGCCATAAATGGCCTGCTGTTTTTGTGTCCCCCTTTTATCCCACCAATCAATTGTCTGGCTGAGCCCAAGGCGGTAATTATTATCACGCCCTTCCCGCTCATACTCTGTATCCAATTCCGGATTATAGAGTGGTCGTTCGAGACTTTCGGCTGTCGACAGGGCGGCATTCATTTTCTCTCTGGCCGCAACAACATCTGGATGGAGACTGATCTGGTTGCGGAACCAATATCCCCAAGAGGTATCTGAAAACACCTCATCCGAATTTTCAGCGTGCAAAATACCTGGTGTAGTTACCGCACATAGTCCAATTATAATAAAATACTTACATATATATCTAACATTGCCCGCAAGAGCAGATGTTCGTCTGGCAGCAACCAAACGCATAACTTCGAGAAAATTCATAGAATTTCATCCTCATATTGAATTCATACGTAGGCAAAATAATCAAAAATCATTGAGCCTTTAAACTGAAAAAATAGAATTCGTTCAGAGGATTGGGGGGCGGAGGTGAGGAAAAATTAATGAGGAAGGAAATTTCAAACTATATTCAAAAAGTCTTTTGCCTGATAAGGTAATATTCGAACGATCATTAGCGTTAGGGAAAAAGATTCCAAGACAATGACAACAATGATGACAGCCATACTCGTCGTCAGGAAATTTATCCGACTTTTTCGGACCCTTTCTTTCAACGTCAAATGTCAAATCATTGCTATCGTCGAAAGAAACATATTCGGCACCACTCTCAAATGACTGATGCATGTCCGCAACAGCAACGACCGACTGGATAGCAATCAGTAGACCTAATATATATGGCAGCCATTTTTGCATTATAAAATCTATTTCCACATGAATCCGTCATTAAATTCGGTTGCCATCCTAGTAAAATTTTGCCAGATGTAAATGAATTTTTTCGGAACCCGATATATTTCTGAAAATTGGAGTTTCAATTATTGATAACAAAACGAACAGCATCAATCGCATCTTGTGAGTTAAATTCATCATATTTTTTAAATAATTACGTAAGGTGCATCTACCCTCGAAGCATCCGCAAGCCGCTGCCGATCACGAGGAATTCGCTGATCTCGTGGGCAACCACAACAGCAGGCAACGAGAACTGACCGGAGACGGCGCCGATAATGAGCGCTCCGATAACGACGGCGGACAGGCCCAGATTCTGATGAACGACCGACTGTGTGCGCCGGGCAAGGCGGAGGGCGTAGACGAGCTTGTCCAGGTCATCGGCCATGAGCGCGACGTCCGCCGTCTCAAGGGCAACGTCCGTGCCTGCGGCTCCCATAGCGATGCCAACCGAAGCCTCGGCCAAAGCTGGCGCGTCATTCACGCCGTCGCCAACCATGGCGACATGGCCTGAGGCAGTCGTCAGTTCCCTAACCTTGGCGACCTTATCTTCCGGTTTAAGGTCGGCATAAACCTCATCGATGCCCGCCTCCAAAGCGATCACCTGGGCAGTGCCCGGATTGTCGCCCGTCAGCATAACAACCCGCCCGATGCCCATCTCGTGTAGGCCATCAATCGCACGTCGCGCGTCAGGCCGGAGATTATCGCGCAACGCCAAGAGACCCCAAGGCGCTTCGTCACTGCCAACGAGCACCACAGTCTTGCCGTCGCCCTGTAAACGGCGGATATCAGATGCCAGATCATCGAAGTTTAATCCCAACCTGTCTTCGAACAGTGCCGGACTGCCAACATATACGGTGCGGCCATCTATCTCTGCTTGTGCACCAGCCCCGGTTAGCGATCGTGCGCTCGTAACTTCTGGGAACCTCACCCCCTTCTCCTCAGCCTTACTGATGATAGCGCGCGCAAGAGGATGTTCGCTGCGCCGTTCGACGCCAGCAGCTAGCGCAAGCAGCACATCTTCCGACGCCGGGCCGGAGGGGGTTGCATTGTTCAGGATGATGTCCGTGATTTCGGGCTCACCGCGCGTCAGGGTTCCGGTTTTGTCCAAAGCCACGACCCGGACCTTGCCAAGTTCTTCGAAATAGACGCCGCCTTTGACGAGTACGCCATTACGCGCCGCCGTGCCAAGGGAGGCCACCATCGTAATCGGGATCGAGATCACCAGCGCGCAGGGAGCGGCGGCGACAATGAATATCGTCGCCCGCATGATCGCATCGCGCCAGTCCATGCCAAAAACAAGAGGCAGGATCAGTGCGAGTACAATACCGATCACGAGAATAGCTGGGCTGTAGCGCAAGCCGAAGCGCTCGATAAAGCGTTGGCTTTTACCGCGACGCTCCTGGGCTTCCTCGACCATCTGAATGATCCGGGCGAGCGTGTTGTCCGCAAATGTGCGAGTCGCGCGCACCTCCAGGGCAGCCTCGCCGTTGATCGAAGCAGCGAACACCTTGTCGCCCGGCACTTTTTCGACCGGAACACTCTCGCCGGTCACCGGCGCCTGATTGACGCTGGATGTACCACTGATGATCTCACCGTCCGTCGCGATCGATTCGCCGGAGCGTACGATAAAAACGTCGTCGAGCGTCAGATTTTCAACCGGCACTTCAAGCTCCACATCGTCACGGCGGATCAGCGCGACCTTCGGCGCCAGAGCCATCAGGGCGCGTATCGCTGAACGGGTCTTTTCCTCCGTATAACCCTCGGCAGCTTCGGAAATGGAATAGAGGAAAACAAGCATCGCACCTTCAGCGGGCTGCCCCATAACCGCAGCAACAATTGCCGCGATCGACATGAGAAGCTCAATACCTACATTTCGCTCAAAGATGAGATTCTGTAATGCTTCCCGCCCAAAGAAATATCCACCGATAACAATCGCCGACAGATAAAGAGGCAGGGAAAGAACCTGAACCAAGGGCCAAAGGCTGCAAAACCATCCGACTAACAACAGAAGGCCAGATACCGCCGACGTAATCACCTTGAGGTTCCGCCAAGGTTTTGGCAAAGATGGCAACTCCCCGCCCTCATGCGGCGGAAACCCAATTTCCCTGAGCTTTGCCCTTAGCTCACTTTCCTTTACCAATTCCGGGTCATAGATCAACCTGACTTTAGCAGATTTAGGATAAACTCTCACCTCGACAAGGCCGGTAACCTCCAACATTTTCCGTTGTAGCCGCTGGCAATCATGTGCGCAATCAAGGTTTGTCACCCGGCTCTCAATAGTTTGAGTTTTTTGCATCAATTGCGACACCTTCCATATACTATTCATTAATTAATCATCAAATAATGATATAATGATATAATGATATAATGATATAATGATACCATTACTTAATGTATGATGGAAGTTGCAAACATCGCGGCGGGACCAAATTATATTCGAAAATGTGCCTGATTGTTAAAAATTATGCGAAATAAAATAAACTGACTATTGACGCGATGCACTTAAAAGCGAAAGTTTATTTTTTGATCGTTGGCCTTGACCAAATTGCTGTATATAAGCATGGATTTATCGAATCAACTGACTGATCAAGGAGTGGTGTACTCATGGTACAGCCTACCCTCAACATTGACTATATGCCTCAATCATTGATATGATAACAAGAAACATTTGTACAGGATTATATAAAATGATGATATCTAAACCGGAACAAGTATTCGCTCTTCAGGCAAAGTTGTTCCGAGGCTTATCTGATCACTCTCGCTTGGCAATTCTCGAGTCATTGCGTCCAGGACCGATGTCAGTGGGACAGGTCGTTGAAGCAAACGGACTATCGCAGTCAAATACTTCGAACCACCTAAGATGCTTGAGCGATTGCGGGCTCGTAACCTCGGAACAAAGAGGACGTTTCATCTATTATCGTCTGAGCGATCCCCGAATAGAGGAATTCCTTCGCCTAGCTGACGAATTTATTGCAGATACGGGCCGTAGGATCTATGCTTGCACAAATTATGACATTGAAAAAGCCAACCGTCCTCTGCGTGCTAAGAACGGCGAAGATATACCGACGAAAGTTAAGAAAAAAGACGCGAAAAAAAGTAAGAGGATCAACTCTATTTAAACGGCCAAAGACCTTATCATGTTAACCCCACATCACCTCTAATGTTCCCCCTCTTCTCAGCAAAATATATCACATATTTTGAGAATTATGTTGCCGGGACAAGGCGCATTTTTAAGCCTTTTCCTACTTCAAGCTTCGCGATCCTGACAAGACATGTTTCATATTCTCACAGTATATTAATTGGAATCTTCAAATAGGAGATGCCATTATTTTCAGCCCATGGCATTGCGCCAGCTCGCATATTAACCTGAATAGAGGGCAAGAGTAGAGCAGGTATTTCCAGCTTTTCATCCCTTTCTTTACGCATATATATGAAGTGATCCTCACTAATTCCTTCTTTAACGTGAATATTATTGCCAAGCTGCTCTGCAACCGTTGTTTCCCAAACATATTCGTCCCTTTGTGGTGCCATATAATCGTGACAGAGAAAAAGTTTTGTTTCGTGAGGAAGTGAAAGTATTTTTCTTATAGAACGATATAGCGTACCGGCGTCTCCTCCGGGAAAATCGCAACGCGCAGTTCCACAGTCCGGCATAAAAAGCGTGTCACCGACAAACGCGGCATCGCCAACAATATAGCTCACACAGGCCTGCGTGTGGCCAGGTGTGTGCATGACGCGTGCTATCAATTCACCGATATTGAAAGTATCACCATCCGCAAACAAAAAATCAAACTGAGTCCCATCGGGACTAAATTCAACACCTACATTAAATAATTCCTTAAATGTGGACTGAACTAAAACAACATTTTCACTGATTCCCGTTTGTCCGCCAAGTGCCCCCTTTAAATAATGGCTAGCTGTTAAGTGATCAGCATGAATATGCGTCTCCAAAATCCAGTCGACAGTGAGGCGATTGGCATGGACAAAAGAGATAATTCGGTCTGCTGAATCAGTGCGCGTGCGACCCGAGTTCGAATCATAATTAAGAACAGAATCGATGATAGCACATCGCCTGCCCTTCGGTTCAGCGACAACATAGGACGCGGTATTGGTCGTGTGATCAAAGAAAGCCGTAATGTTAGGCGTCATAAGTCTCTCCCTATGTTTAGCAGTCTTATCTCATTTCAGACTTTTAACAACAAGTTTTGTGTCAAATCAATACACAACCGTGCAACAAAAATAGGTCTTATATCAATGCAGGCTTGACAATTACATAGTACACATTACATCATATCATTATTTAATGATATGATGTAATGTTCTATTTCAACAGCTAAGATGTAAATACGGTAGCACCTTGTGGTGCGTTGAAAACGGATCTTATTAACAAGGAAAGGTAAAGTCATGGACATGGACCGACGTAAATTCTTGCTGACCGCTACGGGCGGGCTCACCTCAGCAAACATTTTGAGGCGATCCTTGGCCTCAGGTGCATTGGCTGGAGCTTCGCAACTCGTCACCCTCAGCGATTCCAACGCATCTCAGGCCAGTGGGAAGAACCGTCCGTTGCGAGAGTTTCGTCTCACTGCCCAGCTAGGCCAAGTCGAGGTCACGCCTGGCAATGTCTATCAAACATGGCTGTATAATGGTCAATTTCCCGGCCCGGAAATTCGTGTCAAAGAGGGAGAGCGGCTCCGCATCATTGTCGAGAACCAACTACCGGAAGGCACGACCGTCCACTGGCATGGCGTGCCCGTTCCCAATGCGATGGATGGTGTGCCCGGCTTGACACAAAAGCCGATCGCGCCTGGGGAGAGTTTCGTTTATGAGTTTGATGCGACGCCAGCTGGCAGTTATATATATCATTCCCATGTGGGCCTGCAGATTGACCGCGGTCTGATTGGCCCACTGGTGATCGAAGAGGCAACGCCTCATATCGCCTATGACAGGGATTATGTCGTTGTTATTGATGACTATCTCTCCGGAGACCCACAACCGCTCGATGGCATGCAAGGACAAAATGGCATGATGGGTGGCGGTCGTGGATGGTGGGGAGGAGGTCGAGAGGGCAGGTGGATGGAAATGGAACGTCAGATGCCACCTTATCAAGGCCTTCTTGTTGGAGGACGTTTACCCGGCAACCCCAGCTCTTTTGAAACGAAGCGCGGTGAACGCATTAGGCTTCGCCTTATCAATCCATCGGGAGCTACTACGGTTCGTTGTGCCATCGGGGGCCATCGAATGAGTGTAACCCACTGCGATGGCCGTCCCGTCGAGCCGGTCGTTGTCGATAGCCTAGTCCTTGGCACTGCTGAACGCTACGACGTCGTTATAGAAGCGAATAACCCCGGCGTCTGGCCCATTATGGTTGCCGCCATTGAGGGAAACGTCCCCCCCGGCCGTGCTGTTCTGCGTTATACCGACGCGGCGGCCTCTACTTTGAGGGATGGTATGCCCGAAGGGTTCACGGGCGGGCGCCAGCTATATTATCAGGATCTACAGTCCCTGGAGACGTTGCCGACCGGCCGACCTGACCGCATCTTTGACCTCATGCTGAGAGGCGGAATGATGGGCTCGAGATGGACCATCAATGGTCAGGCCTATCCCAATGCGGATCCGATTCTGATCAATGAAGGAGAGCTTATTCGGTTTCGCATGAGAAACCATAGCATGATGCTGCACCCCATGCATTTGCACGGACATTTCTTTCGTGTCGGCAATGCCCTGAAGGACACAGTTCTGGTGGCGGCGCACATGGGCCGGTCAGAGTTTGATTTTGTTGCGGACAATCCCGGTCGTTGGTTCTTCCACTGCCACAATATCTATCACATGGAAGCTGGCATGGCCAGGGAAGTCCGTTATGTCTGAGCCCAACATTTTGCCAATTCAAATAGTAAATTCATATCAAGCCAAATGGAGAAACAATATGATCCTCAAATTTCCGCGTTCAACCAACAGCCTCCTCTCTCTCGTCACTATCGCCGCACTCACGACGAGCACAGCCTGCACCAGCGTGGCGTCGAATAATGGGCAAAGCGAACCCCAAGCGAGTACGGCTAAGCAAGCAAGCCAAGCGCAAGCTGGAAAACCCGCATCCGAAAAGACCGGGCTATCAATGGAGCGGGTTATTGCCAAGCTGAAGGAACAAGGATACTCTGACATCTCCGAGATCGAGCGTGAGAACGACCGCTATTGCGTCGACGCCCGCGACGCAGATGGCAAAGAAGTTGAACTATACGTCGACGCGAAGACGGGCGAAATCACCAAGGAAGGTACGGAAGCCAAGGCAGACAAGGCGGACCTCTCGAAGGACGAAGTCATCGCGAAGCTGAAGGAACAAGATTATCCAGAGGTATCCAAAATCGAACGTGAACGTGAAAGCGGGCAGTATTGGGTCAGGGCTACTGACGTTGATGGAAAGAAATTCGAGCTTCATGTCAACGCCAAAACGGGTGAGGTGGTTCGCAAAGAGAAAGAGTAGATGTCGAATATGCTGTTCAAAACCACAAGCTATATAGAATAGCGCAAATAAATGTAAAGTGAAATCCGGGTCTTAACGACTAACCTCGAGTCCGTCTACAAAACGGCCCTATATTGCCAAACCCGCATCCGTTACAGAGATAGTTTAGGATAAGCTAAAGGCCGTTATTAATACGAACATTTCCGAAGTAGTATGCTACCTGGAGTACATGACAAACCCTCGAAAAGGAAAAAAATATGAAAACAAAGAACCGTTTGATAGCAATGGCTATCTTAAGCGCCGCAACTCTTGGGACACCTGTTCTCGTTGCAGCTCAGGAACCTGTCAAAACACCTCAAAACCAGAACAACGCGGCTACCAATCAATGGCCCTGTCCGGCAGGAATGGGCCAAGGTTGGGGCATGGGTCAAGGCATGGGGCCTGGCACAATTCAGCATCTTGCCAATGACCTGAAAACGTCAGATGTTGAACGTATGATGAACTCCTGGCTTGCATGGCAGCGAAACCCAAACCTCAAGCTTGGGAAAGTAAGGGTAAAGGACAAATATGTGATTATTGCTGAAATAATAACCAAGGACGGTTCGCTAGTTCAAGGCTACGAGATCAACCGCCAAACGGGCTGGATGCGGCCCGCACAATAGACAAGGAGAAATGAAAATGAAAAAATACGTTATATTGGGTGCTGCTCTTTTGGGTGCATTTGGATATGGTTCGCTCGCGTTAGCTCAGCAGACAGATTCTTATTACGGGCGTCACTTAATGTGTGGTGACGGCTGGTATAGTTGGCTCATTGGCGTGACCCTAATGATACTAATTTTTGCGGGCGCTATCGCGATTATCGTATCCATCGTTGGATGGTTTGGGAAAGCAAGGCATGGCAACTCTCCAATAACCTCCCCACCAGCGCGAAAGCACGCTATGGACATTCTCAAGGAACGTTTCGCCCGCGGCGAAATTGAGAAAGAAGAATTCGAAGAGAAACGGAGAGCCCTTGACGAATGATATAATATTGAACAACAACAAATGGAGTGACGCAACTGAAGTAAGGGCTGCGAATGATATAAGTCTCAATATTAAACGCGGTGAGATGGTGCTCATCAGGGGGGCATAAGGTTCTGGTAAGACTACCCTGTTATCAATTCTTGGCACCCTGTTACATCCCATTTCCGGTGAAATCGTTATTGACGGTGCAGGCATCAGTCTTCTGGAAAATTCGGAACTTGCCACACACCGCCCGCAGAAAATCGGCTTTTTGTTTCTGACGTTTCATCTATTAGAAGCCTTAACGGTTGAAGATAATATTCTCTTCCCTGCTCAATTAATCACAGGCGGAATTCAGGCGGCACAAATCCGTTTGGATGAATTACCTAACAGAATTGACTTGAATGCAAGACGACAGGCGTTACCGACTACGCTTTCTGGTGGTGAGCAACAGCATGTCGCTATCACGCGTGCTTTGACAAACCGGCCTCCTATCATCCTTGCCAACGAGCCAACAGGTAATCTCAATTCTCAGAAGGGGCAAGAAGTAATGATAATACTGTATGACATTGCACGAGATGATAGCTACGCAGTGCTGATGGTTACTCATGATCCTAGGGTTGAAGAAATTGCCGACTGAGTTTTATGGCTTGAAGGAGGCGCATTGCGGGAAGGTAAATCAGAAAAACATTCGTGGGTTAGGGATCCAGTTTGTGGCATGTGCGCTGATGAGTGGACGGCAACTATTTCTACAGAATTCAACAACAATAAATGCATTACTGCTCCCTGACCATATTAATAGCACTTTTGAGCATATAGCAGAAATCATTTGACCTTGTAGTATACTACAAAGTGTACCATGTCCCGAATCAAACAGATTATTGTACGCCGTTAACGACTTGATATGGAGAGAACCATGATAAACATGACTATTGGACAGTTAGCAGGTAAAACCGGGACCGGTGCTGAAACCATTCGTTATTATGAGCGCAATGGCCTGCTGCCAGAACCCAGAAGGCTCGCCTCTGGCTACCGTATTTACGGTGCCGAAACAGCAAACCGCATCAGATTCATAAAAGAGGCCAAGACGCTTGGCTTCACCCTAAATGAAATCAACAGTCTATTTGCCCTGACAGATGATCCGGAAGCAGAATGCGCCACGGTGAACATAAAAGCGCGATTAAAAATTACGGAGATTGAAGAAAAAATAGAGAAGCTGAGCCAGATGAAAGACGCCCTTGAAATTCTGACCAGAATTTGTCCCGATGATGAACAGCCCGTGAGTGAATGCAGCATTATTAATCATTTGTATGGAAAAACAGGAAGATAACCCATGACATTACCATCTCACCAAAAAGACGCAGACGTCAAGGGGACGAAAGACGCCTTCATACCAGCGTTGCGCTTTCACTGGTTAACACCCCTCTATGACAAGATTGTCAGCTTTACCTCACAAGAAGAGCAATTCAAGGATATTTTGCTCAATGAGGCTGATCTTGCTGATAATCACACTCTGCTTGATATTGGATGCGGGTCCGGCACCTTGGTGATCAACGCGGCCTTACGCAACGGGGCTTGTATCATTCATGGCCTTGATGCCGACGAAAATATATTGAAAACGGCGCACCATAAAAGTCAACAGAATGATGTTAAAATTCATTTTAAGCAGGGCTACTCCACTGAACTGCCCTATCCGGATAATCATTTTGATCGGGTATTTTCCAGCCTCCTGTTTCATCATCTAAGCCTTGATAGTAAAATTCGAACCCTCAAGGAAATATACCGCGTTCTGAAACCGGGCGGTGAATTTTATTTTGCAGATTGGGGCAAACCCCGGACCCTGTTCAGAAAGATAAGCTTCTTTATGTTAAGGTTATTCGATGGACTAGATAATACCAGAGACTGCTTGACCAACAAGATACCCGATAAAATGAAACATTTGGGCTTTGACGTCAGCGAAACAGGACAGGTTCCGACCTTGCTGGGTGACATCGTCATCCTAAAGGTGAGAAAGTCATACCCTCGCTAAATAACGCGCAAGATTTGGCATAAATGTAAGGGGATATAACAGCTCCCACGCATTCGAAATCAATTTACGTGTAATAGTTCAGACTCTATCTGACAGTTACCGAATTTGACGTGGTGACTGTCAGGTTAAATTTGGTCTACAAATTTGTCCATCCAGATTTGTTTTCCATCGATCAAAGTCTGCATTGGAGTTCGT
>Ga0316207_10000391_pt1 | contig 75019 bp, 76 predicted proteins | sample 6weekpyrite_MG_FD_204943 | JGI IMG/M metagenome (GOLD analysis project Ga0316207, IMG submission 204943) | Microbial mat bacterial communities from mineral coupon in-situ incubated in ocean water Damariscotta River, Maine, United States -... | ecosystem: Environmental > Aquatic > Marine >... | reverse complement strand
TAAATTCACGAGAGAATAGAGATCTTGTAAAGACGATATGGAATTGCAAGAACAAAAAAGTACCCGTAAATTCACGAGAGATGAGATTCCTTTCAAAGACGATATGGAATTCCCACCACAATGAAATTCCCGTAAATTCACGAGAGAAGAGATTTCTTTCAAAGATGATATGGAATTCCTAGCACAATGAAGTAGCCGTAAATTCACGAGGGAAGAGATCCCTTTCAAAGATGATATGGAATTTTCAGAACAATCAAGATACCGTAAATTCACGAGGAAAGAGATCCCTTTCAAAGATGATATGGAATTTTCAGAACAATCAAGATACCGTAAATTCACGAGAGAAGAGATTTCGCTCAAAGATGTCAAGAAAATATCGTTACATTCAAGTGACCATAAATTTACGAGAGACGAGATCCCTTCCAAGGATATGACGGAATTATCATTACCATTACAACTAGTATCAAAAAAAATTAATTTCACCGTATTCTTTGGCACATCAGTAATCTTTTGCCCACTTCTTCTCGATATGCGAAACATCGTAATGGACTTATGAACTTACAAAAAAAAAGAGGAATTTACTTTTATAACATTTGCACCACAAAAATTTCTTAAAAAAATAAAATAAAATCCACCAAAGTTTTAATTGTGGTATAACAAAGGAACTTCATAAATTTCGGAAGAAATAAAAAACGTCAGCATTGTTCCTTCATTTTTTGTTTTAATCATTTGCACTTTTTTAAATTTTAACCTTCGATTGTTGAGAGCACAATACGGTTTTTTTGCGAGTATATTTCCGCTCGATCCTTCGCGGGATAGCATCGATAAGAAATATGCTCGATCGGGACACAAATATCTGACTTCCGCGGATTTGACGTTTTTGGGCATGATTTTTTTTTTTTTGTGTGCTTTAATAGTGCTGTGAAAATAGTTAACCAGTCAGATAACGGTTAAAGGCGCGGTCAACAAGTGTTTTAATCACAATTTGGAATTTAAAGATTAAATATATTATTGTTTCGATACGACAGTGGTCGAAGTTGTCATCGGAAATTTTGTCACTTCCAACCGATCTTCTACGTTTGTGATCAGATTTTTGATCATTTGCACGGTTTTTCTGTCATCCACATAAGTAGTACAAAGATTTCGCAGACCGACGGTTGCACTGCGCAATGCTTCGCGAAGTCGTTGATTTTTCTTTTTGTTTAATTCTTTTTCCATGGGATTGCTGTTGTTCGACAAGTTATCAGAAGTCAAGATGTTCAAATTTACCAAGAGAGTGAATGCATTCTCTATAACTTCTTCTACGTCTTTGATATTTTCTTTTCTCTTCTCGCTGTACATCCATCGAAACAAAAATTCGGTTTTGTACGGACCAAAGATTTCAAAGTATCCATCGTTTGAATAAATTTTGTCGTGTTCTTTCAATTGACCCAAAATTTGCAAATTTAAAAGAGTTTTGTCAAACATTTTGTCAGATGCCATGATGATTTTTATTTTTATTTTTATTATGGTTAAAATAAAAAGTAGAAATATATAAAATTCAGAACAAACGAATATGTCTTGCAAGTGCTGCGGATGCAAAGATACCTTCTACGCTCCACCGATTCCTACGAATCCAGATCTTTCCGATCTTTGCAATGATTTTATCAAAGCTACCATTCAAGCCATCGTCAACCTCCGGACTACGAATGGCAATACGTTTGCAGAAATTCTCGCGGAAATCGAGGATATTTGTTCGATTACTATAGATCCCGATGAATTATCTTCTTCTTTGAATTCAGGTTTGAAAAAAGGCGTTTTCAGAAGATCTATCCGAGATTCGGAAGAAACATATGTAATCAATGGTGCCATGGTCATCGTGAATCCTTTGAATCAAAAATACATGAGATCTCTCTGTGATTTCTACCAACATTAATCACATGCTTTTGGGATTATATTGAATTGGCGGACGAGAAGGTCATCTCCGATTGCAGATTCAAACGCAACCGAAATTTCGTCCATATTTGCCAAATCCATCAACACTGTCCAATTCATCGTGCGGTGTGAATTGCCGTTTAAACGATTGCGCGTTTCATAATCTACCCCGTTGTATTGAAAAATCGATCCATTCAAACGAATAAAAAAAGAGACATTCATTCCGCCTCCTTGATTTCCTATGCAAACAACTTGGAAAAAAACTTTAAAAAGACGTGTACCCCCATTGGGATTTCCCAAATATCTTATAGTTCCAGAAGATGGTTGATCAAAATAAATTGATGGTTTTCTCTTCCTCAAAATCGTAGGAATGGACATCAAAACCGGCGATCCCGTGGCAACCACTGCGACTCCGGTGGCAGACATATACGCTATTTCCCCAATGATACAAGGGGATACTTTGACAAATAACATATCTGAAGTATTCGAAGCAGGAGTCGACATCTCCCAATTCCCATCTGCTCCGGAAGACATGGCAGACACATTGGCCTTTGTGATAGTTCCCGCGACCGTTGCGTCTGTGGTAAAATCTTTTTGAAAGAAATTGAATGTGGTGGATGCGCCCCCGATACCTCGAATGGTTAGGGTTGGATTCGAATAGGAATCTACTTCGAAAAGACCATCGTTGGAGATATTATTTGCTCCTGATATTTGAATAATGTCTCCAGGAGACCACGCGGTCGAATTGTCTGTATCGACAGTCGGCCCGGAACCAGATCCCGGACCAGCCGTGAAACCACCCACTGCAACGTTCGCAAAGATAGCAGTGGGAAAATAGTTTATAACAATGCATCCAGGAAGAGCTGACGTTGCAGTGTATCCGTTATTTAAATAAATGCAATTATCTTGAACCAAAACATTTTCTGAATCTATGGTAGTTGTAGTTCCCATGACATCGAGATTTCCAATCACGGTGACTTTGGATCCTCCTTTGGGTATTAGGGAAATATCCCCCGACCCTGATGAATTGATCGCATTTATTTCAATATTACCATCAGAAGAGATTATGGTGGAGCCAGATTTCAGGTTCACATCTCCTCCACACATGTCGATCGTACCTGCACCGGATGGTTCCATGATAATATTACCCGTAGAAGATGTGATTTTCGATCCATCTGTAAAATCGATATCGAACCCGGATGTTTTGTTTCCCAAACTCAAAATGGTTTGTAACTTTGCATTCGATACGAAAGATGTAATATTCGTAGAATTCCCTTCGTTGTTCGTAAAAATCAGGTCATTGGGGGTATCCTCCGTGGTGTGAATGAGTCCGATATTGTTTTTAATTTTCGCAGCCACATCCAAATCGATGTTGTTTAATTGGATGTAATTGGAAATCAATGAAGGGGTCGTGATTTTTTTTTGACTGTATACGTTTCCTCCGAAAATATGATTGGCAGTGGATAAATTAGAAAGAGAAAGATCTTTGGTTGTGAAATTAGCCATCTTTTTTACTTTTATATATTACACAACATATAAAATTTATTATTCACGTTTTATCACTATGTCTTCCCAAACAAAATTCCCGCGGAACTTTCATATTGTTCCCGTTGTGATGGATTCCGGAAGTGAATTCAGATTCCTTCCAAAGATGTCAAGGATCGAAAAGAACAATCCAACCAATCTATTTCTTCAGGTACGTTGTCGAAATTTAACATTTTTTTTTTTGTTGAAAACTTAGAAAAACAATGTGATATTTATTTCTCAAAAAATATAAATTAATTTTCTGTGGATTTTTTTTATATCAGGCAAATGGTTCGGTTTATCAGCGACGAACCGGTCCACCATTTGCCCAATAGTAATTTTATTTCATCATAAATCGAACGTAAGAAAAGGAATCGGATGTGATATTTTTAAACAAAAACAAAAAAAAATGAAAAAGAGAGAAAGTGAGTTTTGTTTTATTATATTTATCATACAGCCATGTGGGCCTTAAGAATTCCTTGTGGCGCATAATCTTTCAAAATAAAATCCTCATACACAAAATTATGTATATTGTTCTCTAATTCTTCGGGTGATCTCTTGAAAGAAAGCCGAGGAAATGAGTTAGGTTCGCGGACGATTTGGGTTCTCGCTTGAACGATTTGATTCTTATAAATATGTGCGTCTCCGATATTTAAGATCAATCTTCCGGGTTTTCGACCCGTGATGTGACAAATCATTCTCAAAATCAAAGAAGCACCGCAAAGATTGAAAGGAACTCCCAAAAACAGATCTGCGGATCGCATCGTGATCATCAGAGAGACTTCATTTTTCTTAATATTCACATTGAAAATATAATTGAATAAACAGGGAGGCAAAGACATTTTATCCGAATGCGCCGCACTCCAAAGATTGATCATGATTCTTCTCGAGGAGGGTTGATCTCGAATCAGTCGTATCACCTCCGCGAGTTGGTCAAATCCCTGGTTCTCATAATCTTCGTCTTTTCCTTTGTATGACCCTTCTGCTCCGCAGTGTCGAAAAAGAAATCCGTAGGTCGGACCCATATCATATTCTTCATAATGCTTCAAATTCCTAGAATCCAAAAATTCCCTTGTTGTATTATCATTCCAGATGCGCACTTGTTTCTTGTCGAGAATGGAAGCATCTGTCTTTCCGGAGATAAAGAAAAGCATTTCTTCTACTGATCCTCGGAAAAATATTTTTTTTGTCGTGAGCAGAGGAATGATCCCGGAAGATAAATCAAATTCCAACGTTTTCCCGAAAAGTGATAGTGTACCCACCCCGGTTCGATCCTCCTTCTCTTCTCCGTGAACTAACACGTCCTTCAATAAATTTAGGTATGCGTTTTCTTCATTATTTCTCACAGAAAGTGTCAAAATTTTTATGGTGGTGTTGTATCTTTTCCAGGGAACGATTTCTTCTTTTTCTGCTTTGTAATTATTTTCGTAATTCTTTTTTTTGTCAGAGAAGTTTATGTGTGACAAATAAATTTCGCTTTTTATTTTAAAACGTTCTTCATATTGAGTTCCGGTGGAATACTTTTCCGGAATCAAAGTGACATAAATTTTGTCTATAAGATTTTTATGATGCAAGAAACATTTCTTGTAAATATTTGATCCTCCGATAATAAATATTTCTTCCATATCTTTTTTCGCTGCGCAGAAAGAAAATGCGTCTTCCAGAAATCGAAAAACTTTAAAATTCTTTCTCTCTGAATTCGGGAGAAGAGATTCTTCAAAGTCTCTGGATATCACAATATTAAATCGATCTTTCAAAGGTTTAATATCTTTGGGAATAGAATGCCAAGTATTATGACCCATGATGATCGCGTTATTTCCCCCACCTGTGGTTTTCGATTGAAAATGTCTCATATCTGGTGTGCAAAACCCCCATGGGAGCACGAATTTCGTTTCCTCTTCATTTGAAATCAATTCTCTACCTATAAGTTGTGTTTCATCAGTGCATGCGAGAATGATGTTAAATTTTTTCCAAAAAAATGAAAAGTTTCTAGAAATCATTTTTTTTTTGTTTAATATTTTTTTTTTTTGGGTTCCAAAATTTGCAGAAAAATTAATTGTATTTGAGTCAAAAAAAAAAAAGAAAAATAATGTTTTCTCGCTGTGAAGAGAACGTGATCTCTTATTTTACCGAGAACTTGATTTCAGTTTATACAGACGGGTCGTGTATTGGTAAAAAATCGGAAAGGAATGCCGGATCGGGTGTTTATTTTGGCGAATATGATGTGAGAAATATCAGCGTGAAAGTGCCCGATCAGTACAATCAAACGAATCAAGTAGCCGAACTCTATGCGATATTTCTGGCCTTGCAACAAATCCGCGAACATTTCAAAGAAGTGTATCATGGCAAAAAGATTTTAATTTATTCGGATTCTATTTATTCCATCAATTGTTTGACCGTATGGTCGAAAGTTTGGATACAAAACGGATGGAAGACTTCCACTAAAAAAGATGTTTGTAACAGAGAACTGATAGAAAAAACTCATAATTTATTATCAACTTTTAACAATATTGATCTCAAATACATAAAAGCACACAATGGTCATTTTGGCAACGAAGCTGCTGATCGTTTAGCGAAACAAGGCGCAGCGAAAAGAGATTAGTCAAAAAAATAAATATAATTTCATGAGATTATCTTCCATCAAAAACCCAACATAAGACCCGATTTTTCTTTCTTCTCTGAGTATAAAAAATTTCGACGTTCCCGAGAGTTCCCGAGGGTTCAGAGGATGTGAATACAAATTACAGACGGGATTTTCCGAATAGCCAATATACAAAGCGTTTTCCGGAAGATACTTGAAACTTCGTAAGAGATTAGCGCGATAAGACAATCTTTTCAACTTTTTTCAATGCAAGAGATCTTCCAATGATATCAAAGAATTATTGGAACAATTAAGTTTTTGCAAATTCAACAGAGAAGAAATTCCTTCCAATGATGTCAAAGAATTATCGGAACAATCAAGATTTTTTTGTAAATTCACCAGGGAAGAGATTCCTTTCAATGATGTCAATGAATTATGAGAACAATCCAATCTCCGTAAATTCAGAAGAGACGAGATTCCTTTCAAAGAAGACAAATCACACGAAAAACAAAATAACTCCGTTTTTTCCTTTGGCATGTCGGAAAACTTTTTTTTTTATTTGTAAAAAAATTCAAACACTAAAAAAAAAATACTTTTTTTATTGTCGTTTCTTGTAAATAATGTATTCACCACGATCATACGGTGACATGGAAATATACTTCCCTGATATAATATCATCGTCATATGTTTCTATAGTAAATGTGAGATGCTGATGGGTTTCGATTTTTGCGTGGAACGAGGTACCTATAATCGATTCTGCACATCTATCAACCCCCGGGTCGTAATTGACCGTGAATGATACGGTCTGACCATACCGATACGTGCCATTATACGTCATGTAGGAGGTTGCGTTTTGTGTTTGACGGATATCTTCGGGCAACGATATATATATATCTCCGTATACTAAATTGAACAAAATGTAGTTATATTGATGGGAAGTAAAAGTTCCGATCCATTTTTGAAGATTCGCCATTTAGTTTTTTAGTTTTTTTTTTTTTTATTTGCAAAAAAAATAATATTTGTCAAAAAATTAATTATTCAACGTCTTGGTGATGACCCAACGCAATTTTTTCCTCTCGGATTCTGGAAACGTTTTGAGCAGAATATTAGTCAATTGTTTGACATACGTGTCTTGAAAGCGTGAACGTGTAACGTAACGAGTCGAATCGGATGTCGGTTCCCATTTGACAAAAATTACATCATCCGGTCCATTTAATTCCATGGAAAATTTATTAGACAGCGTTTCGTGGAGAGCCGACCTGAATTTTAGTTTTTCCTCTTCAGACGAAATCGAGTAAACCAAATGTAACTCATGTGTGTGATGTTGTATTTCCATTATTCGAAAAATTAAAACTGACTTACTTTTTATCTGGTGACATTTTCGGTTCAGTGAATATCAATTCAGTGAATATTTATTTATTTCTTCCATATTCGGGGGTGGTCGCCCCGCTATATTTTCAATTTATCTTTTTCCGACAACAAAAAATGGAAGGAACCCCTACAATAAACGAAGAAGATTCGATTCTATCGGGCAGCGATGTGGAAGACCCAATTCTCACGGATTACGAAGATTCGAGTGACAACGAAGGAAAAATCGAGAAATCTAAAAAACGAAAAAGAGTCCATGATGATTGCATATCCATGGAAATGACGATCCCCAATACCCCTGCACACGAAAGAATCGAACTACCACCATCTGGAGGAGTTATGTTAGTCCGCCCGATCACTCAAGAAGAATACCAAAAATTCGTGAATAATTCTCCTTCTATTTTTCGATCGTTTGCTGAAAGTTTGGTGGTTACTTACAAGGAAAAAGAATCAAAAATTTTGGGAGAAATATGGAAACATACTGAGGAATTACGCAAAATCAAAAATATCATCACTGATATGGGGGAATCGATGGTATGTGATGTTTGTAATGTCAGAAAAGAAAAAAAAGAAGTCATGACGTGCGATCAGCGAAATTGTGCGAGCAAAGTGTGTTGTCGCTGCATCATGGAAAGAAATGAAAACAATCCCTATTGTAGAGCGATCAACGAATGTTTCAAATGTGCGAAGAGTGTATATGTTTTTCAAAATCCCGATCAATTTGAATAAAGAATTTCTTTTGCTTGAATAAATCCTTTGATACCTTCTTGTTCGTGTTTTTCTTTGTGGAGACGAAAATGCAAAAAACCTTTAGGGAATGCTTGTATTTGAGAATCTATGATTTTGAGTAAAGGAATGAATTTTACGAATTCGGCAGTTTTTCCTCCTGAGGAGCAGGAAGGAACCCAATTTCTTTCTTTCCACAGAGCAACCCATTTGGTCGCGCAATTGAAAGCATAGGGATACTCGAAATGTAAAATCACATGAGAATACGAAAAGGGAAAACACAAATTCAATGCTTTGCTCAGTCCCAACAAAGAAGAAAGTTTTATTCCTTTGAAATCTTCTCCCCATTCCCCGGGGATGGATTCTGCTTGACATTTTTCCATGAAGAAGATTGCATATTTTTCTGAAGTTTCCGAAAGGAAAATGTGTTTCGTAGTGACATCGGAATTCCAAGGAAGTACCCCGTTTTTCAAAAAATGAGACGCCACGGATTCATTGGAAATTTTGCGAAATACGGGATTCCGAGTTTCTTTGACTTTTTCCGAAAATTCTTTCCAATTTCCGTAAATTCCCGCAAACTTTCCGTTGTGGAGCACATAATAAACCTTCTTCGAATCTGCCATCGTCGTGCAAAATATTTTTTTTTTTCTTTGTTATTTATTTTATGAAGGAAATGAATATAGTACCGATCATCACGTTTCCTTCATTTTATAGAATCGCATAGTTTGCAACAATAAACGTGTAATTGAGGACAAGGATTTTCTTCCAATAACATATTTTGTCCTTCTCGCGAGAAAAATCTCCGCAAATTTAGTCGACAAGCCGGAGACATAGAGAATAAAAGTGAGTCGTGAAATACGTCATACATGCAAGCGAGGACACGATCGGGCACAATCATTCTCTTTTCTGAGAGAAAATTCGATTCCTTGGATTTAATTATTTTCCCGTTCGCATAATATTTATGTATCCCGCAAAGATCCCAATTGGAGATTTCGTAAAATTGTCCAGAGCCCAAGTCAACGCGAGTCACATACAATGTGAAAAGATTATTCTCTAAATATTGACATATTTTTTGTTTCGGTTCGTGAGGAGATAACTTATTCGCATAGGAAAGAATTTCTTTTTGTTTTGTTATCTCTTCCTCGATAACGTAATTTTCGGATTTTGTATTTAACACGCGTAATAAAAATTTAGTTTTTCCATGGACCGAATGACGACTTAAAAAACATCGATTTCTTAAAAATAGATAATCTTTCGTGTCCAAGTATGTCTCGTAGTATGACTCTTTTTTTCTTTCTTTCCAATCACACGGAACATCTGTCGACATAAAATTATATGAGCAATTTGTTTCGTTATCATCAACCTCTGGTTGGATTTCCCAGACATTTGACGGTAATCCAAAACAAGAATATAAAGGAGTTGTATATTGAAGTTTTAACATTTTCTGGAATATATTGAAATTTCGAAATAGGTCTTTTTTTTTTATTATGAAATAGTAAAAATCAGATCAAAGATTTTATAATGTTTTCCATTTCTTCCTTTTATTTTTGGGGGTTTATTTTTTTCTTACTGTTGATCGTGTTGATGGCGATCGCCAACTCGAATAACAAAGCATACAAAAATACCATCATTTCCAATATCGAACGACAGTCGCAAAGTATACCGATGGACGATACCATTTTCGTTTCTATTCCGGATGATTCATTGTCTTTCAATAATAATTTTCGTTTGGTCAATGTTCTCAAAAATCTTTTTTCGAATGCTTACGGTCCGCATCGGATTTTCGTGGGAATCTGTTCTTTGGTCTCTGATGACTCGAAAAAAGAATCCCTCGTGGAATATTTCTGCAGGAGCGGCAGTAATGAACTTTCGTTTACCAGAAATCCTTCAAATTTCTTTGCCTCCAATGTCAGAGAGAAAACAGTTTTTGAAGAACATTGGAAAGGTAAAAATGTGGCCAGAGCGTATATCGAAAAAAATCTTTACGGGAAGGAAAAATATTTCCTGATGATTGATTTGGATTCGGTTCAAAATTTTGTACCCCACTGGGACAAATATCTCATCCAAACGCTCATTCATTGTCCTTCCGAGAGACCCATCCTCACCACTCCTCCGAAAATCAGAGATTTGAATTCTTCTTCGTACAAATGTTTTTGGTCTCCCTCTTTTTCTTTTACGTATGCTACTGCGCACCTCGAAGTCCCGTATGATCCGTATCTCAGAAATTTATTCGACGGAGGAGAAGAAATTATCATGAGCGCAAGATTTTGGACGTACGGATGGGATTTTTACGTACCTGGAACGACTACTGTCTTTTTGGACGAATGCAGAAGAAAAATGATTCAGAAAAAAAAGAATTCAAATAATTCCAAAACGAGAATAGAATATTTATTAAAAACATTTTTGCCCAGAGGCAGACATACATTTTCGCCACACCCTCGGATTTTGAAGGAAATTGAAAAGTATTCTCTCGGACCTTACAGAAGTCTCCAGGATTATGAAGTTTTCGCAAAAAAATAATAAATTCCCTTACACCACTCTCGCAGTTAACGTTGCAGGGAAATGGAGTTACCATATTGGGATATGATTCAACTGGGGAGAGGGAGAGTTTAGTATTGTCAGCAAACCCAAGAAAGATTGCGATAAGACACTTTTTATCTGATCATTTCATTTGACGGAAAACAAAAAAAAAACGGAATGAAATTTGTTCGAATTGGAAATTATATCATCCCCGTAATTTGATCCATGTAATCGAGATGAAAAAAGCCAATCATGAAGTTATAGTTCATTTTCACCCGCACCAATATTACAATAAAATCCAACGTTGGTTTTACGATCAACACGCCACTGGAATTACGTTTCCATTCAACAGTCCACAGGAATCGTGCCAGTTTTATGAAGAACTTGCAAAGGAATTGTGCGAATAAAACCTGAATATTCCTTGATTGATTGAATGAACATTTTTATTATTAATATCATTTTTCAAATGTTTGTCAAAACTTTCTGAACTCTCTGAAATTTTCAAAACTTTCTGGAATTTTCATGTTGAATCAAAATAAATTTTAAAACTTTCGAGAATTCTGTGGAAGCAACCAAATTTTCAAAACCATCTGAATTCTCAGGAACCAATGGAATTCACAAAACTTTCCAGAATTTTTTTGTTGAATCAAATAAATTTTCAAAATACTCAGGAATTCTGTGGAAAGGATGAAATTTTCAAAACTCTTTGAACTCTCAAGAATTCTGTGGAAGCGATGAAATTTTCAAAACTCTTTGAATTCTCAAGAATTCTGTGGAAAGGATGAAATTTTCAAAACTCTTTGAACTCTCAAGAATTCTGTGGAAGCGATGAAATTTTCAAAACTCTTTGAATTCTCAAGAATTCTGTGGAAAGGATGAAATTTTCAAAATACACCAAATTTTTTTTTGCTTAAAGGATGAAATTTTCAAAACTCTTTGAACTCTCAGGAATTCTGTGGAAACGATAAAATTTTCAAAACTCTCCGAACTTTGCAGAATTCTGTGGAAGGATGAAATTTTCAAAATGCTCCAGAATTTTTTTTGCTTAAAGGATGAAATTTTCAAAACTCTTAGAACTCTCAGGAATTCTGTGGAAACGATGAAATTTTCAAAACTCTTTGAACTCTCAGGAATTCTGTGGAAAGGATAAAATTTTCAAAACTCTTTGAACTCTCAAGAATTCTGTGGAAGCGATGAAATTTTCAAAACTCTTTGAACTCTCAAAAATTCTGTGGAAACGATGAAATTTTCAAAACTCTTTGAATTCTCAAGAATTCTGTGGATGCGATGAAATTTTCAAAACTCTTTGAACTCTCAGGAATTCTGTGGAAGCGATGAAATTTTCAAAACTCTTTGAACTCTCAAGAATTCTGTGGAAGCGATGAAATTTTCAAAATACTTCAGAATTTATTTTTGCTTAAAGGATGAAATTTTTTGTTTGAGGGATGAAATTCTCTTCCTTCTTTTGTTTTGTGAGAAATTAATAAAGATTTATACCTTTCATCATTATTTATTTGGGGCTCTCTTAAAATAAAGAGTAACAATATGTCATTTCCTTCGAATGTATGTAATTTTCAAACAAATGGGAGAAATCCTTTATTCTCTGCAATCATAAATCACCTTTATCCTCTACAGAGATCTCTCCAAGGACAGACTATTTCTGAAATCATAGATAATGTCGAAGCCAATCATCCTGGCATTTGGACCTCGGAACAAATCGAAAATGCTTTAAATGCTGGTAGAAAACAGGGACTTTTCAAAATCGTATCTTGTGTAGAAAGTTCTTTCTTCACGTATGGATTCAATCCAGAAGCAATGAGAATCAATCCTAAAAATTGGAAATATCTTTGTCCTGGAGATAGAGTATCTTTCCCGAGTTGTTGCAGCGGACCGTATCAAGGACGCGGTGGAAACAAGAAAAAAGGTTCTTACACAACAACGTGCGTCACGTGTTTTTCTCCAGGATTTTTTTCGCCTAATGTATAATAATTTTTTTTCTTGACAAAAAAAATCACAAACAACAATAAAATTTTCCTTCTATTTTACTTTTCCTCAGACTTTCTTTCATTTCACGAATAGAAAAAAAAAAAAATCAAACAATGGCTCATTATTCCTCGAACGTCGAAGATGAAAACAAGTATCACTTCGTCACCGGACATCATTCTATGAAATCCTTCACCCCATTCAAACTGGACAAAGATTTTGTCAGAGCGATGAGAGACAAAAAGGATCCGTGGTCTCAAAACGAAGAATCCGGGAAACCCGAAAATGTGCTGGCAGCGCTTGTCTATTACCGAACCTACTCCAGAAATGGAGAACCATGGTGGAAATGCGTACAAAGGGTGGTCGAAGGCACTTTCTTGATCCAACAACGTCATGTACTTGGGGATCGTAAATCATGGAACGAAAAAGAAAGGCAAGAACTCGCGCAAGAAATGTACCGAAGAATTTTTGAAATGAAGTTTTTACCACCTGGAAGAGGTCTCTGGGCCATGGGAACTCCTATCATCGAGGAAAAGGGTCTCGCTGCCTCTTTGAACAACTGTGGTTTCATAACCACGGAAAATATAGACGAGAATGCGACAGAACCTTTCTGTTTCTTGATGGATGCATCTATGTTGGGAATCGGAGTCGGATGTGACTTGAAAGGAGCTGGAAAATTGACAATATTTGCTCCGAAGGAATCTTCCGAGTTTTTCGTGATTCCCGATACACGAGAAGGATGGGTGGAAAGTCTTTATCTTCTCCTGAATTCTTATGCCAGCGAAGGACGTGAAAAAATACAATTCGATTACTCTGATATTCGCAAAGAAGGTGTTCCTCTGAAAACGTTCGGAGGCATTTCATCGGGTCCTAAACCTTTAAAAGATCTTCTCGATAAAGTCAGGGAAATTTTGGACAACTATGTCGGGAAATGTTTGGATTCCAGGGGTATCGCAGATATCATCAATCTTATCGGTGTCGCCGTGGTTTCGGGAAATATCAGAAGAACTGCAGAAATTATCTTTGGTGAAGCAAACGACAAAGACTTTTTGGATCTCAAGAATTATGAGGTCAATCCGGATAGAACTTGGGGATGGACTTCGAATAATTCCGTCTATGCCGATCTTGGGATGGATTACACCGAAATTGCACAGAGAATCAAAAATAATGGGGAACCTGGATTTATATGGTTGGAAAATGCCAGAAATTATTCCCGGATGAGAGAATCAGAGAAAGATTACAAAGATATCAAAGCGGCCGGAGCGAATCCTTGTGTTCCAGGAGATACTTGGGTTTTGACATCCAAAGGCTTTTCTCAAGTCAAAGATCTCGTCGGAAAAGAATGCGATCTTGTGGTCCGCGGCAAGGTCAATCATTCCTCCAAAGGATTTTTCCCCACAGGAACGAAAGAACTCATGAAGATAACGCTCGTAAATGGGATTTCTTTGCGACTCACGAGAAATCACAGAGTCGCAGTTGCTTCCAGAGGAAAGGGTGAAGGAGACGGTATCGAATGGATCGAAGCATCGAAACTTCGTTTGAGTGATAAGATTCATGTAAATCTCTGTTCTTCAGAACACACAAAAGAATATTCCAAAGGATCATACAAAGATGGATATATTGTCTGTATTTATATACTTTTTCATTATCACTATCGTCATTACGGATTCGATTCGAAATTGATCAATTTTGATCTCGGACCCTTGAGAAAACATTTGGGAAACGATTTCCAAGTGAACGACGAACAATTGAAAATTCGAGGAACAGAAATCAGAAATATCGTGGATCCATTTATTATTCGCACGTCTTTAAGTTATAATGGGAATGATGATAAAATTGAATTGAATTTAGAAAATCTTTCTGAGAAATTTATTCGCGGTATTTATGATGCATACCGTGCCATATGTGACGAACATGTACAATTGCGGAAACACATTCTGCAATCTTTTCAAATGCTTTTCTCTATCATTGACGTATCCAGCAAGGTGACAATTCCAGGAAATATTCTCCGTATCCAACCGGAAACCCAAAATTCATCAATTATACCCATCAAATTCTTGAAACTCACGAAAAAAGAAAAAGAAGTATTCGATGTCACTATAAATTCATCTTCGTCCACTGATGAAGATGATATTGACCATGCGTTTTCTGCCAACGGAATCATCGTGCACAATTGTAACGAGCAAACTCTCGAACCCTACGAACTCTGCAATCTCGTGGAAACCTTCCCGAATCATCACGAAACTCTCGAAGATTACTCGAAAACTCTCTATTTTGCATTTCTTTATTCGAAAACCGTCACTCTGCTTCCGACTCATTACGATAAAACAAATGACGTGATGTTGCGAAACCGGAGAATTGGTGTATCCATTTCCGGGGTTGCACAATTTCTCGGGGACCGGAGTCGCGACGAACTGAAATTGTGGCTCGAAACTGGATATGATAAAATCAAAGAATACGATAATATTTTCAGCGATTACTTTGGTGTTCCCAGGTCCCTGAAAACGACAACCGTCAAACCATCCGGAACCGTATCTCTCATTGCGGGTGCAACGCCGGGGATGCATTATCCCATCTCCAATTATTACATTCGAAGAGTTACACTTTCCAAGGAGTCTCCGTTTGTCCAAAAATTGATCAACGGTGGTTATCACGTGGAACCGAAAGAGTTCGATCCAGAAAATTCTGTAATAGTAGAAATCCCCGTCTCCGTCGGAGCCAATGTGCGGGTTTTGGAAGACGTGTCCATGCAGGAACAATTTGCTTTAGCTGCTTTTCTTCAAGAACATTGGTCCGATAATCAGGTTTCCGCAACGATCACATTCAATAAAGATAAAGAAGGGGATCAAATTGTGCAAGCGTTGAACGAATTCCAATATAAATTGAAAGGTATTTCGCTTTTACCTTCCATGGAGAATTCAAAAAAATATGAAGTTCGCGGAAACTACGCTCCATCGGTGTCCGAAACAAAAAAAGAAAAAAAATCGAGGGATGTTTGCACATTCAAATACGATCCGGACCGTGATGTTACACACTGCCAATTTATTCCCGATGTATCCGATGATATCATAGAAGAAATCATCAGAGAAATCCGCGAAACACACGTCGTGGACAGTCGAGTGGTCACGCCATATAACCAAATGCCGTATGAAGAAATTACAAAAAAACTTTATAATGAAAAAATTTCCAACACAAAACCGATTGATTGGAATGTAGATGTTTATTGTGACGAAAAACCAAAAAAAAGCGTGAGAAGTTCTAAATCTTCTGTCGGAACAGAGACGTCTGCTTCTCTCAACATTCCGTCGGAATTACAATTTTGCGACGGAGACTCTTGTGTTCTTTGAACTCGTGTACTTTGTTTTTTTTCTTTTTAAAATAAATTTTTTTCTCAAAATCATCTCTGAGCTTTATGCAAAAAAAAAAAAAAATCGCAGAATGAAGAAGGATTTTAGCTAGTGTTGGGCAAATTAACGGTTAATTTTTGATTAATCGACTCGCAACTCTAAATGGCTATTTGTTTGGCTAAATCAGTTTTAACAATAATGACAGACTTGAATTATCATGGATACTGTGAGTTCCCTCCAACATGACTTATCTGCAGCCAAGATTGAAAAAGAAAAATTGGAACGTGATTTGCGCAAGGTCAGTATCGAAAAATGAAGAATTGAAAAGTAATTCGTATGCGGCCAGTGTCGAGAAAGAAGAATTGAAACATGATTTGTACACTTCCAATGAAAATTATAGTGTTGTGCAAATGACAAACCGGTTTGGTAAATGGCGAACCGGTTCGCTACTGGTGAACCGTTTATTTAGCGTTTTTTAGCTCTAATAAATTTACTGTTTCATAATTTACTTCACATCGGCTTACGAGATTATGGTTATTTCAATTTCTTTTCTCTGATACTAGTTTTTTGACTTGTATTTTTCCAAATGAAAAGTTGGAACTTATATCTATATCGATGGTCCTATCTTTTTGTTGGCAGGTGTTTTGGTTGATTTCTCCGCTATTGGTCGTTCTTCTTTTGGTTTATGTGATTCGTGATAAATGTTTTGGTAGTGCATCAATCGAGAAGAAAAGAGACCGTTTCTCTAGAAAAGTCAAAATTTCCGCTTCAATATTTTGCTCCAAAAATTCCAATGAATTGTGGCCCGTTTTCACTCAGGGCTGTCGTAACAAAACCAAATCTAACAAAGCGTGTAAGTATCAAAAACACACATCTTTATAACAACAAGCTTCAAGAGATCAAAAGAAAATTGAAATTTGATAGTTGAAATTCTGTGAATGATCTTCGTGAAATATTTGGAAATTTTGGTATTGACGGCCTTGGGGGAGGAATAGAAAGTCCCCTCATTGATGTTGGTAATGATGATGAATTACGTTTGGAATTGGAATTGTTATCAGGCAACTTTTGTCGACATATAGACGCAAGTACTTGGGATCGTGTTTATGGGTGGTTTCGCCGAGCTGCTGAAAACATTATTGAGGAAAGTGCTACAAAGAAGTTTTATTCATTCCTTTCAATTCTCCAAGTTAATAATGATGTGGCATTTTTTGCCATTGGATTGACGTTACATTCTTCTCGTAAAGATGGGAAAGTTTTTCTTGGTGGTCTTTCGTACTTTTACCAGTTTATTCGTTCACATTCTGTCGGAATAGAAGGAAACAGTTTTGTTGTCCCACGAGCATTGAATAATAATTAGTTATTAAATACTAATTGGAATGAAGCAGCAGAAAAAAGAAAATAAATCTCCTTTTAGAGTGACTATTTTAACCCGACAAATTCACTTAAACCCGACACGAATTTTTCAATCAAAATTTATATGTGAAACTCCTTTAAAAACGGGGGTTAAGCAGGATTTGAAAAAAAAGAAAAAGTGGTGACATGTCAAAAAATTGTTAAAACCTGCTTAATGGCCGTTTTTGAAGTAGTTTTACATATAAATTTTGATCGAAAAATTCGTGTCGGGTTTAAGTGAATTTGTCAGGTTAAAATTGTCGCTCTATGTTTAAACCAAGAATCATTTCGTAGGTTTGATGTGTCACGGACGTTGTAAAAAAATTGTAATTAGGATTTGTGGGATTTTGTTGTGCAGAAACAATCCATGAATCAACATGTGGACTAACATTTTCCATACGATGACGACAAAGACATCTCTTCAAAAAATCACGCAATTCGTGTTCTTGAAGATTGGAATCCCAAGCACGAAAAAATGGGAGATAGGCATGATATTTATCGATCACAAAATCATTCAACTCGCGATAGTTTGTGAAAGTACGAAACTCGAGAGGATCTTCCAAATGCGAATTCCAAAGAGATAGGAATAAAAACACTAAAATTTCATACACTTTGGCAAGTAACAATTTTAGCTCTTTCATGGAGGAGATGTTTTCTTTTAAAACAAATAAATTTTGCACTGGTTTCTTTGTAGAACAGAGGAATGAAGAATGATGACAGTTAGACGAACAATGAATAGCGATGGCGACCTGTAAAGAAAGTCACGAATATTTTTATTCACATTTATTTGACATAAAATTCAGATATCTTATTCTAGGATTCTAAAATTACCTAAAAAACAAAACAGTTCGCTATCGGTTTAACCGGTTCGGTTTGGCTAAATGGTGAACTGAACCATCTGCACAACACTAGAAAATTATCAAAAACTTGATGCCCAATATAAAGAATTAGAAGAAAAATATGTCAACTGTGAAGCAAAACTCAAGGTATCGTATTTGGCAAGATCTCACCTTGAGAAAGAATTAGAAGAGCGTGAGGTTCAACAAATAGACGTGATTTCCAAAAATGTGGTTCCTATCACCAATACAAATTACTCGCTACAGCTGACACCCAATGAAGATAACAATTATAATGATAAAGAAGAAAAATTTGTAATACAAGGGCACATGAATGAGTCTCCAATGGGTATTTTTTTTCTTTTTATTTTTTTTTCTTTATTTATGAGTATTTTTTCAAGAGCGTATGCCAACGTGTTGCGACTTCATCTTGTTCATTTTTTACTCCCCATTTTCGTTTTTATTCCACGAAGTTGGCAGTCTGGTAATTGGTTTTCTTGGCGCGTTTCTTTCTGTTTGGATTGTGACCGGAGATCCAAACGAAGAATCCCATGGACTAGGAAATGGATTTGTGGTCAGATTTTGGGTTACCTTAGGTCTTACAATTTTTCTCTTGGTTTTGACTTGGATGAAAAAAGCTTTGAAACCGGCTGCTGGGAAAACCGGGATTTATAAATTTATTATTAAGAAATGTGGATGTTTCAGGGATTGTTTGGACAAAATAGTCTTTATTTAATAAAACCAAAATTAAAAAAATGAAATGAAAAAATTGAACAACAATAATAATGTTTCTTGAGTTATAATATTTAAACTTTCCTTTATTTATTCATAACTCACTCGATAAGACCATCGATTTTCTGGATCAAACGGATTGAAAGGTATTGATTCGTCACCGTTATCCTTTGTGACCGCTAAGGGGTTTTTAAGAGGATCAACTAGTATTTTTCGAAAACACACATCGTCAAATGATGGAATAAAGTAACAAAACGTAAAAGTGGCTTTGAAATTTTTGGTGACGGCATATTTTCCCAGTAATTTGTATTCATTCAAATCATGGCTTACAATTCGAACCAAATCGCGTAATGAAAAATTTCTCTCCACCCATGTTATTATTTCTTTTGGATTTTCATGAAGTGAAGAGAATTCAGAGCAAAGAGATGATAAAAGATGAGATGATGGGGGTCGATGAAATATTGAGAAGATAAAATCCATTTTTTAAAAGAAAAAGAGAAAAAAATAAAGAAGAGAAAGAAGAGAAAGAAGAGAAAGAGGAATATCAATAATAAATAGAAATCCAAACAGCAAATCGACCGATAAGTTCCCACGTTAACAGAAAAGTAAAAAAATTTTGTGTCACGCAACAAACCAATACGTCCAAGGATATTATACAAAAATATCCCCAGAACATATTTTATGGATGTCAATTTTTATATTACAAATCAATTAATTATCAATTCTTTTTTATGCCTACCATTCACCCCTTTTTAGAGACCAAGAATCCATTAAGACCCCAAATATAATCTTAATGTGATTTAAGAATCTCATAATCAACAATTTTGATTTTAGAACCCCAAAAACAAATGACATCTAAAAAATTTTCTAGGATTCTTGGGTCACACTTATTTTTTATGATGGAATCTTTGAGGATTCTTGGTCTCTAAAAAGGGGTGCATGGTAGGGCACAAAGAGAATTAATCGGGTCTTTATTCGAACAAATAACAATTAATTGTTTCCCAACACTAATTTTAGCTCCTCCTTGTTCTTTTTTTTTTTTCCAATTTCGAAAGAATTAAAAGATTTTGTATCTTCCGTGGCTAGTTGCCACGGGTGAACTGAACCATATGCACAATACTACTTTTTGTCTTTGTTAAAAAAGGTAAATAAATTTTTTATTACTTCCATATATTAAAAGAAAAAAAATAGATACATGTCAAATACGGATTTATTTAATTTGATCGGGCAACCTTCAAAACCTCCTCGCGATGACAGGAAACAGACGTTATCCGGAAATGTCAATATACGTTTCGGTTCCATGTTCATCCAATCCGGTACGGTTCAAAGTAATTTGACACAAGAACTGGTTTTAATTTCGAATCCAGAACCATTAGAAAATCCCGTTCCCGCCAATCCCGAAGATTCATTATCTTCCATTTACGTGGTCGAAGGTGAACCCAATAAACTTTATTATACCGATTCAAACCAAACGGAACAACTGATCAATAAACCTTTCGCAGACTTATTCACCACACTCGACGCGGGAAATGTTACAAATGGCTTGAATGTCAATTTTACCGGGGGCTCGGAAATCATTTCTTCCGATGGTGATATCATGTTCTCGGCATTACTTTCAGCGGGGTCTCTGGGAGATATTTTTTTCAAACCCAAAGCTTCAGGATTCATAGATGTGCAAGGACAAGTGCGACTCACGGGAGTATCCAGAGAAATCAATTTGATCAGTGGAGCATCTATCATCAGTGATGACGCAGATATCACGCTGGACACTCTCGCTTCGACGGCAACGGGAGATATCATTTTTCGTCCCAAAAATTTACTTCAAATCTTCTCTGATACTACAATCACCGGTGGTGCACATACCGTCGATCTGCAATCTCCTTCGCCTATCGTATCTTCCAACGCCAATATAGATTTCGACAATACCGCGTCTACAGGTACTCCTGGAGACATCAATTTGAGACCCAAAGGAGATATCAATTTCTTTTCCGGAACCAGTGGAATCGTAATGCAACCCACCGGAAATAGTATCGATTTCCTATCATCTTCTTCTTTGGTGAGTTTGGATGGGAATGTCATTCTGGACGCTTCGAGTTCAATCGGAGATGGCAATGTGGTTTTGAGACCCAAAGATCCCTCCGCAAACGTTTCTGTTATCGGTGACTTGGATATTTCGGGCGCTACATCGATCATCAATTCGTCCGAAGTGAACATCGCTGACAATTGCATTTATTTGAACAACGGATTCACCGCCACGTCTCCTGTATCGGGTGGCTTGATGGTGAATTTCCTCGCCACGGCAAATGTATCTTCCGTCGCCGTCGGTGGATTTACGGCAGGTCCCGGATCCGGTTCGGGTCCTGTGGTAGAAACGGACAATGCATATCCGGGATGGATCACCGGAGACATCATCCAAATTTCGGGAGCGAGCGATGCATCGAACAACGGAATTTTCGAAGTGGAATCCTATTCGAACCCAACCTTGACCATTCGGGGAGTCGGCGGAACATCCATATCTTTCAATTGTTTCCAAAACGATTTCGTCACCGACGCTACCATTGTCGGTTCGATTCGACAAGTAAACATAACTATTCTTTCCTCTGGATCGGATGGGAATTGGGAAATATCTCCAGGATTTTCCAATTCTACGGGAGTCACCTTCGATAAGATCGCCCCGAGACTGAATTCTTCGGGTATCGGTACGCACAGTGTGATTTTTGCTCCGATTGCTTCCACGATTAAAACAGTCTCCGACGGTACTGACGTTACAATCACCGATAGCGGAACTGGGGATTTAACCATCGACGCGACCGGTGGTGGAATCGGATCCACCTATCAAGAAGCCGCTGGACTGATTACCCCCATCTTAGCATCCGTCAATTCGATCATGTCTGGAACTTTGAATTTGATGAACAGTTTCGTGACGAATTCCCAGATTGAAGGATCTTCTTCGTGCGATATCTTGGGAACGGGCGTGGTCATCGTGGACAATAATGCAATTTTCGCATCTTCGAGTTCAGATATCCGAATTTCCGGAATCGACAATCTCAATTCCATTTTCAGTTCTTCGAGTTCGTTGATTGGTGGAGTCGGAGGAGGAGTCAGCGCGGGAAAAGCTCGAAATAATATACAATCCGGTTTATCCTGCACGATTTACAGAACGCTCGATTGTCGAATCATTTCCTCAAGTGGATCCCGGATTTTGGGTGGGACTATTTCTGCGTCTAATCACTTAATCATATCTTCCCTCAACTGTGATTTTCTCAAATCTACTACGTCTGTCACATATCCTGGAGGTTCCATTATTTCTTGTGTCACGAGTGATCAAGGTACAACTACTGCAAACACGGGAAGACGGACTTCCTTCATTTCCTGCAATACGGCAACTTCTACATTGGATTGTCGCGAATGTACTATTTCTTCTTCTCTTAATTCGCGCTTGGTCAATCAACCGGTGAACTCGGGAATCATGTCCTGCGACAATTGTGATATGATAGAAATCGGGGCTTTTACACTAAATCGAAATCACATGATCGCTTCCGTCAACAGTAATATTCGAATAACAAGCGGAACCGGATACAATAACAATGCCATCGTTGCATCCTTAGCATGTGAATCGTACGGAATACGTGGGGTAATTTTATCATGCAACAATGTGGATATCAACTCTCCCACGCCTTCAAATTGTTTTACGTCGACATCACAGAACGCATTTCTACTTGATTCACAACGCTGTGCCTTGTTTGCTTCCAATTTATCAAGAATATTATCCGATGCACAACAAGGTCTAATCGTCGCGACTACCAATTGCGACATTTCGATCGCCGATTATTGCATGGTCGAAGCGAGTACAAATTGCGACATCTCAAATGTGACTGCTCGTAACATATGTACGATCGCTTCTATAAATTGCGATAGCACTTCCCTCGATGATCATTACGTTTCGATGGTTTCATCCAACGCGTGCACTCACGTTAATTCGGATCAAGGCAGTATATGGACGTCAAACAGTATCAGTGTCTTGGGAGGAACTACCCATAATGCCGTAATGAATTCCTTTAACTGTCGGACTAGAAATTCGACCAATAGCATAATGTTTTCTTGTGATAGTTGTGATTATTTATCTTCCCCGGGAAATCCGCTCACTCGATATGCTTCTTCGATATCTGCAGAAAACGGCGACATGCCGGGTACCGGTATCGGATCTGAATACGTTTCGACTATTTCTTCCAACAGCACCTTTCAACAAAACAACGATTATGGTTTAGACTGTAGTAGTTTCGATCCTCGAATTGTCGCCTGTAATTACGCGAGTATTTATACGTCAAATGTATGCAATATAAATAATGCAAATAACTGCACCATAAATACGTCGACATCTTCGCAACATCAATCGACAGGAACATTGGGTTCGAGTACTTATTGTTTCATGGCGAGCAGCAATTCCACTTTCAGTACGACCGTTTCTATTCGTGGTGCCGATTATAAATCTATCATGTCGAACGATTCTTCTTCCTATGGTCTTTTAGCCACAAAATCTGCGTATACTTCACACATCTCCGGTACTGGCAACTCTAATAGCGGTGGGGCACCGGGAGATTATACCACCAGTATCGGATCCAATATTTCTCTTCGGTTCGATAATAATTTTTATTTTTCAGATAATGCAGGAGGCACGTCATTAACTTCAACAACGACGGATGAATTTTTGGCTAGAGCATCTGGTGGTTCGGCTTTTTATTCCAATACGCTCAATACCACCGGAGTGACTCTCGGTGCGGGACTTTCCGCATGGGCTGTCGTTTCTGACAAAACTCTGAAAGAAAATTTCATGCTTTACGATCTGGACGAATCACTTGCAGTGATGAAAAACGTTCCAGTTTACTCTTACAATTTTAAAGGTAATGATCCCAAACAAAAAAATATCGGAACAGTAGCACAAGACTGGAATAGAGAAGTAAACAAAAGTATTTTTGTCACCAAGGGAGATATCGATTATATCATCAAAGGAGGTGTGAAATCTAACATCGACGAGAACAAGACCATCAATCAAGGAGATTTGCTTGGAGTCATGATGGCTTCCATAAAAAAACTCATCGAAAAGAAAGCAATTCTCGAGGAAAAATTGAATTTTATTAAAACGCTCAATATTTGAAAGAAAAAGGAAGTCATCGATAATATATTATATCGGTAAATAATAAAAGAAAAATATAAAGATAAAAAAATAAATTATATTAAAAAAAAAAATGGCCAATAGGGCGTCATGTATACAACCCGAAACTCCGGTAAAAGATGCTCGTTTTACACGATCGGTACATGGTGCGATTGTCGCGTGTCGCATGAGTGCGCAAAACGGAACCATCAATAAATTGAAAACCGGGCAAGTGATATTTCAAGCACTTCCGGAGATACCAACCGTCACCGGATCCAATGGAATATTGTTCGTTCTCGAAGATAGTCCGACGGATCAATTGGTTTTCGTAGATAATGAGGGGACTAGTTATATTTTAAACAAAGCCGATGGGGCGTTATTTGACGTGCTGTCTGTCGGAAATACGACTCAAAGTCTCGATATCGATCTCACGAATAATTCCGAAATCATTTCTTCCGATGGGGACGTGAGAATTAATGCGGAAACCTCATCTGGAAGTGGCAACATCGTTCTGAAACCCAAGGTCACGACCGGAGTCATTCAAGTCGAAGGAAGCATTCATCTCGATGGTTTATTGAGAAAATTAAATCTCAGAAGTGGTGCATCAATCGTTTCGTCCAATGCGAATATTGAATTGGACACATTGTCCTCTACGGGAGTGGGAGATATCAACATCAAAGCGAAAAATTTGTTTCAAATTCACAACGATGTCCAATTGAATGGAGTTTCTTTTGATTTGACTTCCGGGTCTTCGATTATTTCTTCAGATGGAGACATCGAAGTGGATGCGTCGACCTCTTCCGGAACCGGTAATCTCAATTTTCGCCCAAAAAACGCTGTAAATTTTTACGGAAACGTGATCATACAACCGTCGAATACGATTGACCTGCGAAACGCTTCCTCCATCATTTCTTCGGATGGAGACGTAACGATCGATACGACCGCGTCTACCGGTACGGGTTTCATTTCGTTGAGACCAAAAGGTGGTTCAAATGTGCAAATTGTCGGAAATTTGGATGTCACTGGAACTACTACGACTGTAGATTCACAAAATGTTTTGATTCAAGACAATTGCATCTATTTGAACAACGGATATATTTCCACCTCGGCATTTCCTGGGTGTATTGTTGTCAATTACTTGGCCACTGCTAATGTCTCTTCGGTAGCGGTTGGTGGATTTACAGCGGGACCTGGATCCGGATCCGGACCCACGGTAGAAACGGATAATACTTATTCTGGATGGGTCGCAGGTGATATTATTCAAATATCCGGAGCAAACAATGACACAAACAATGGCCTTTTCGAAGTGGAATCTTACTCGAATCCAACCTTGACCATTCGAGGTGTCGGTGGGACTGCCGTTTCGTTTGGGTATTTTCAAGACGATTTCGTGACGGACGTGACGGTCATGGGATCTATTCGTCAAATTTTCATATCCTCCATTTCGTCCGGCAGCGATGGGGCGTGGGAAATGTCTTTCGGGGATTCCAATTCATCCACGGTATCCTTCTCGAAAATCGCTCCGAGATTGAATTCTTCGGGAGTCGGCACGCACAGTCTAATATTCAATGCCCCGAATTCTACGACGAAAACATTGACAGCAGGTTCAAATATAACCATAGTAGATTCGGGAACTGGAAATTTAACAATCAATTCGACGGGTGGAGGAGCCGGGGTTTACCAAGAGGTAGCAGGATTAATATCTCCGGTGAGCGCATCCGTAAATTCTATAACGTCCGGCACGACCAATACGATTAATTCATTCGTCACCAATTCTTCGATCGGTGCATCCACGTCATGTCGAATCCTCGGCGATGCATCGACCATACTGAACAACAACGGCATCTGGGCATCGACATCTTCCGAAATTAGGACTTCAGGAGTCGGGGCCACAGGAAATAGAAATTCAATTTGTAGTTGTTCGGGATCTGTGATCGGAGGTACAACTGCCCCAACAACCACGCTCTTGGGTGACGGTAATTCTCTGGTTTCTTGTTTGACGTCAGATGTCGATCGAGGTAATTACAATCACATGTGTACTTCGTCCGATTGTCGCATTCAAGGCATCGATGCATCTTTTATGGAATACAATTCCGTCTTTTCTTCGGATAATGGGATCATTCGAAAGACGACGGCAGCGGGTCCCGGACTCCGAAATTCCTTGATCTCTACAATTTCGTGTACCATAGGCTCTACCAACGCCGGGTCTCAAAATACGATCATTTCTTGCAACACATGTACATTTAACGAGCCTGCCACTTTCTGTTCTATACAAGGATCCACCTCGTGTGACATCATAGGTACGGCTACTCTCTCGGGCATTAATTCTTCTTCGGCTTCCGATATCGACGGAAACGGGGTGATAAACTGTCATATATTAGCATCCGACTCATCGACTATCAATCAAAATTCCGGAACGGCGTCTCGTTGCGTTGTCATGGGGTGCTTGTCTTGTAGCGCAGGATTGGCGACTACAGATGGAGCCGGAATCTCAAATAGTATTTTCGCCTCTTCGACTTCGAACGTAAAAAATGGCAGCACGTATTCATCCGTGGGTGCATCAATCACGTGCAATATTGATGATTGTGATTATTCCATGATTATGGCTTCAACGACGTGCACTGCGGAAAATCAATGCATTCGATCTGCGATATTGGCTTCGAGCACTTGTAATGTCGATTTTACCGAAAATTGCGTTCTTCAAGCTTCCCTTTCTTCTAACATTATCGGCACTCTTGCTTTAAATGCCACACATAACATGATATCTGCGTCCACCGTGTGTAATATCGTCAGTGTGACGGCGGCGGCGGAATATGACACGATATTATCTTCGAGTAATGGTTCTGATATCGACGATTCCACTTTTTCTTCAATTATCTCTTCACATTCGGGACAGATCATCAATACTGCCATTTACAGTGCACTCGTGGGTCAGAGAGCATGCACGTTGAATCGTGCGGATCATTGTATGATTCATTCTTCTTTATCGTCCTCTATTTTGTCCCCTCCAGTCACAAAGACCGCGTATTCGACGATCGGATCTTCAAACTCATGCACCATAGGTGATTTGGTCGACGAAGCCACTTATGCTTCCATATTTTCGTCTAATAATTGCCGTGTTGACGATAGTGATTATTGTTCTATACATTCATCCGTGAGCAGTGTAATCGATCTGTCATCTGTGCGATCAAGCATCGTCTCCTGTTTTAATTGTGATATATTCAGAGGTGTGGAATCTTCGATTCAATCGTCCAATGTGTGCAATATTTTTGCTCCAGTGGCAACCACCACGACGAACAGTTTTATCGCTGCCTCGAATAATTGCGACGTTGGATCTCTCGGCATCGCCGGCGGATCATATCATACGATATTATCATCACTGTCCACGATACTTAGTAATGCTTCCTCGACTTATCTGACATACATTGCGGGAGTTTTATGTACAAACACTTCGGCAGCTTCTTATTCGTGCGCAATCGGATCCAGGATCGACTTGAATCATTCCGGAAATTTTGCTTTTTCCGATAACGCGGGCGGTACTCGACTCGCGACATCCGCCGACCACCAGTTCAATGTGAGAGCTTCCGGTGGGTCGACCTTTTATTCCAATACTTTAAATACCACGGGTGTGACATTGGCTGCCGGGGCATCCGCGTGGGCGGTGGTGTCTGACAAAAATCTCAAAGAAAATTTTAAACCGTATGACGGAGTCTATGCCTTGGAATCATTACGCAAAATACCTGTCTATTTATACAATTTTAAAGGAAATCCCAAAGAACAAGTTTGCATAGGTCCTGTATCGCAAGATTGGCACGAATATTTTGGCACCGAAAATATCACATCTCCCGTCATGACTCATAAAATGATTATGGACGAAAATGGTGTCGAAATGGTGGCACGCGATGAGGAAAATCGACACACATACGTCCAAAAAACCGACGAAGATGGAATGCCGCTGTTTGAAACAAAACCTGCGAAAAACCCCAAATATATCGATCAGATGGACATGATGGGGGTCATGATGGCTGCCATCAAACAATTGAACGAAGAGATAGATGGCATCGAATCACAGATGAATGAATACATCGCGAATATTTCTGCTGCATCTGATATAGAAGTTTCTTGAAACCGACAATAAAAAAAAAATACCAATAATGAAAATAATAATGATGATTAAAAAAGAAAATTTCGATCAATGTATATATGTTTGGGTACGCTCTTTGCGGATTATGAATATTTGCGGAATCTGGATCTCCTCGAAAAATTTGAGAAAATCCATATGGTTGATACTTTTTGTATGTCTCATAATTTATTGACTGCCGGAGAATTAGAAAAAATACATTCTTTTAGACATTCTTTGAAATATTTAATTTTTGACAATAACAAGCTGGATTCTTTATTTTTCGTAAAAAAATTGAATAATTTGAAAAGATTAAATGTACAAGATAATATAAATATCGAGTCCATCGAACCTTTGAAAAATTTAACGGGATTAATTTTTTTAAATTGTTCAGGGAATCGAATTCAAGACCTTACTGCTCTACGAAATCTCGAAGCATTGATATCGCTATTTTGTAATTTTAACCGAATCAAATCTCTTCGAGGACTCGAACATTTGAATGCCCTGAAAGTTCTCGAATTTTTAGGAAATAATGTGAATTCATTCAAAGGTCTTCCGCAAAATGTTCCTCGTGTTTCATAGAGTGTTGTGCTAATGGTTCAGCTCACCACAAGTGAACCATCTGCACAACACTATTTAAATATCTCCCGGTCAACGTGGAATATATTTTTGGCATACACCATGCAGAAAATTATTATTCGTTTACTTTGAATGAAATTAAAGAAAAATCCGGGACGAAAAAGTTTTTTTTGTTGAAAGATCTTTTATTTTGCGAACAAAAAAATTCTATGATGTCATGGATTTCCGAAAACTCTTTGATGTCTTTATATGATTATTTTTAATGAAAGATTTCACAAATAAAACAATAATTCATATCTTTTTTTGAAGATTTTATCAAAATCTTGTCAAAAAATGTAAAACAAAAAAAAAAATCTTATGCAAGAAATCAAAAAAAAGATTGATAATGTTTTGGAAGAAAATGATTGTTATTACATCACGAAAATAGCAGAAAAACCCCAAAATTTTTTGAAAAGATTTCATGATGATTCTATTCCAATTGATCTTTTTTGTTTCCTTTTAGGATATCCGTCCTGCCTTTGTCGTGATTGTTGTAATGATCCAATCATCACGAAAAATGAAATAGAAAAACAAAAAAATGCAATCCTCAGCGTAAATTTGAAAGATATAAAAATGTTCTGCTCTTTTGGTGAACATATAAAATTGTTACGCATTCTCATTCACGTGGAATATGTCGAGTTGGTGTGTATTTCAAAATCATTGAAATTCCCGGATAGTTTGAAAAATTTGAAATGTTTGCTTTTTTCCAATGGTTTCATTGAATTTCTTCCATCTCTCGGAGAAAAAATGTTTCCAAATCTTCAAGTTTTGGATTGTTCTGATAACTATGTAAAAGATCTAAAATGTATATCCTCCGCGAAAAGATTGCGAGTGTTGAAATGTTCCGGAAATTGCGTGGAATCTTTACATCCATTGCGAAATTTGATATTATTGGAATATGTGGATTGCCGCGATAACGAAATCATTCACGAAAATCTATCTATTCTTCGTGGATTGACGAATTTACAATATTTGGATTTACGAGGAAATCAGGTCAAGTCAGCCAAAGGTCTTCCCACAAATGTGAAGGACGCGGATTTACATGATAATCCATGTGAAACCTCGAAGAATATTCACGAAATCAGCGGAAGTGTTCATTTCAAAAAACTTAAAAATCTCATTTTTCTGAAAAATACATTTATTGGGTGGATTTCTGAGTATTGTTTGATGTCTTTGTATGATTATTTTTAAACAAATAAAACCTTCTATTTTATTTTCCAGTCGAAATGCATTCTAACTTTATCGTAGACATTTCGGAGCATTTGAATGAGTGTTTTAAAAAAATTATCGAAGTCGAGGAGATCGATAAACACTATTGGTGTTACCAATCTATAGCCCTCGATATTGATTACTTCGAAAATTATGTCGCCTATGATAACGTCATCCGCCCAGCATTAATAACACGATCGAAAGTCACTCCGAAAGAAATAAAATCCCTCAGACTTGCAAACTCGAACATCGAAAATCTTTCTTTTGCAAAAGGATTCTATAACCTGGAATACGTGCACATGATCTATCAAAGTAAAATGGAGTCATTGAATTTCATTGCAACATTACGGAATGTAAAAATATTGGTGTGCGCGGTGGGAAATTTAAAATCACTCGAAGCTCTGAGAAATTGGAAAAACTTGAAAATTTTGAATTGCAGCGGTAACAAGTTGTCGTCTTTGGAAAGTCTCGAAAATATGAAAAAACTAAAAAAGATAGATTGTTCATTTAATTTAATCACATCCTTGAAACCGTTGCGTGGTTTATCCTCCACTTTAGAAAAAATCGAATGTTATTCAAACGATATAACCTCTTTGCGTCCGCTGAAAGATTTTAATTCTTTGAAAACTTTGGATTGTTCCTTGAATTCAATTGCGGGAAATTTAGTGGATCTTTCAAAATGTATTTTTTTGAAAAAATTATTTATTTCTTACACCCATGTTGACTCCATTAAAGGTCTTCCGCCCAACGTAAAATATGTGGAAATCGAGGGTAATTCTATTGGTATTGATGAAAATCCATTTGGCGAGGAAAAAATTGATAAACTCAAAGAACTCTCCGGGACGAAGAAATTCCTTCTGTTGAAAGATCTCCTGTTTTGCGAACAAAAAAATTCTATGATATCATGGATTTCTGAAAACTCTTTGATGTCTTTATATGATTATTTTTGAATAAATTTACATGTCCCGGGGGTCCCGGAAACCTATCAATATCGGAAATCTCGGTACTCCTCTTTCTTCGGTTTTGCAAAAATATTCGACGGTCGCAATCTTTCCGACGTATTCCTTTCTATTTGACCACAATTCTTTTTTCTCCGGAGTTTTCCACTTTGGTGTCGCGGAAAACGTCTCTCCTGTCACATCGTCGATGAGAAGGACGGACCCTGCGATGTTTTTTTGGTGTTTGCCCGGATTTACGGAAATGCAACGATACTCGGATTGTTCGAAATATTTGTATTTCAATAAATATTTGCTCCTTTTGTCACATTGATATCCTTTTCCCTCGACGACGTGAATCATGATCCCTTCGTATTCTCGGGAAGTCCATTTTTTCAGTTCGTCGTCAACGTTAATTTTTAAACAGGGCACAAAAACCACCGGAACCAACTGAATGATTCCCGAAGAATTCGACATGGTCAAAAGAGACGAAATAAATGCATATCTCTCGAAAAACTTGACTTCTGGGAGAATTGCATCGAAAACGTGAAACTCAATGGAATGAATTGCGTCGTCAGATGTGTTTACGGTTCGACGGACGAGTCCCGTGATTTGTTGAAATCCCAAACCGTGTTTGTAAAGTTCCCCGACGATCCAATCCCCTTTCAGATCTTTATTATCCGTATAAATTTTTTTCACTTCTTTTTCGATATGTTCGAGACCGACGATGCGAATGCGCTGTCGTGAATATAGAAAACCGGTGGGTAAATGTGCCATGCAAAAGATGCCGTCTAACTTTGGCATGATGTAACCTCCGTCATCCTCGAATTCTTTGGTACGATCCGCATACTTTTGGGCTAACATGACAAACGGAATTTCCAATTCTTCATCCTCGGAGTCATCCGTGATCATATTTCCTTTGTGTTTGACGTAACCATCTCTCATCTTATCTTTTACCATCTTCTTGCAATCCTGCAATGCCTGTTCCATCGGAGTCCTTTTCGCCTTTCCTTTTTCGTAAATTCTCTCTTTCCGTTGCGGATCCGATTTCCCGTTCAAAGTGCCCCATTCCCATTTCAAAGTCGCCGGGGATTTCTTATTGCCTTCCTCAAGAATTTGTGCATTCCAGATTCTTTTGGAATCTTTAATCAAAGAAATTTCGTAAATACTCATGGTCATGTTAAATTTTTTATTGATAAAAAGACTTTAACAAAAAAAGAAATTATTGTTTATTTTTTTCCTTCCTCGAGGACTCTTTTTTTCTTCCATTTAATTTTATGCCTTTAATCAGTCAGCAGAAAAATGGATCCTCGATTACGTTTACCTGAACAAAAATAAAGTGACCAAATTTAATGGTCCAAATGGTTTTTAATGGTCCAATCCAAATCTTTAGAGAATCCAAGAAGATATCCAAGAAGATTATCATAAGATGTAAAATTTAGCCAAAATTTAGACAAAATTTTTAGCACAACAAATAGCTCAAGTTGGCTAAAACTATTTTTTTAGAGTGGTTTTTTTCTAAATAATAAATCTTATAAGATTCTTAAAAGATTTTATCATCATCTCTCTGGATTCTTGTAAGATTTGGATTGGACCATTAAGTCCAATTGGACCCACTTAAAATTATCACTTTATTGCTAATTCACTGAATAAAGTTTTATTTTTCTCACCTTCGTCACAAAAAAAAAAAACACTTTTCATTTCAAACTTTTTTTTTGCCATGGACGGTCAACGTATGATAGATATCGACGAAAGTGATCTTAAAACTTTCTCAGTCGTCATTTGCGAGTTTTACAAATATTTTGAAAATTACATGTTTTTCTCAAAATTTAAAATGATCGTGGTCGTCGCCAATGACAACGCAGAATTAGGACAAAAATACAACGTATGGATACAAAATCCGCTCGATCTTTGCAGCAAACTTTCTTTTATTCATATGGAAAATTTGGTAAATGATTTCGTGAAAACTTCGAAGGTTGATTTGGAACGGGCTGGAATAACGCACTTTTGTCATGACAAATTTTCATTTATAATTCGACAGCTTCAGATATATTTCATGAATACGTTTAATAGACTTCAATTGTTGGAGGAGGGTTGTTCTAAAAGCATATCATATGATGAAATTCGCAAAAATCCGTTGAAGTATTTGTTTAATTTGAGTATTCAAAATAGAAAATTTTTGATGGAGGATTTTAAAACGAAAATCCTCAATGTGCAGATGTAATACGTGAAATAAATCTAAAAATTACCAACATATCTTAATGCATGATCCGTCCTTTTTTTTCGTGCACATTATAAAAATACAAATTCCTATTTTTCCAACAATCCGGATACACTTTTTCTTGTGAGATTTATGAATTGCCAAAATTATGAATATTTTTTTACCTTGTTTACAAAATAAATGTGCAAAGAAATTGCATTGTTCATTATATTTGTTATATTGCTTTTGGTATTGGCAGGTTTAGAAATTTATTTATTGGTCGTTTTGACGACAAAGGAATATATACCAGATCGACATAAAAGTTTATACAGATTGGGTGATTTTGTGAAAAAAAAAGTATACAGAGAGGAATTATATCCTTCTTATATTGAAGATTACCCAAATTCCATTGCTGTAGAATATTACAAAAAAACGAAAAAGAATAATGATTTGGATGTTCTCCTGGAAATCATAAAATCTCGACGAAAACAAATTCCGGATTCAAATGCCTTGATCATTCACATGCGCATAGGAGATGTAATTGATTCTCGTCCAGAAACGGTTAATGAATTTTTAACGAAATATGTGGATTATCATTTAGATGATGGTACAAAACACAATTATGTCAAACCGCTGATTTATTATAAAGAAATATTCGAAAAGAAAGAAAATGACTTGAAAGAAATAAAAGAAATTATTTTGATTGGTGGATTCCATTACGAAGAAGATCATTCCAAGAGTCTTTTTTATGCAAAAAGTCTTTCGGAACAAATTCAGAGATATTTCAAAAAAATATTTCGAAAAAATATTAAAATGACACTCGAGATAAAAGAAAATGAGTCATCAGAAGGACATGATAAAAGTGCAGACGAAGATTTTATTTATATGGCTTCCGCGAAACATTTCATAGCATCTGGAGGTGGATTCTCGGACCTTTTGGCAAATTTGATCCTGAAACAAGATGGAATCGTTTACGGAAATAGATAAAAAATGTGGACTTAAAAATAAATTAAAATCAAAAATAAAAAAAAATTAAAAATAAGGAAAGATGACATTTTGGTTAGGTTTGAGTGTCATCATATTCTTCATTCTTTTCTTTTCTTTTGTCATCTTTGCAGAAATTTGGATAATTTTCAAGTTTCAAAAACAACATTATACTTTTTATGAAGACATTCTGGAGAAATATTCGGAATACAAATTTACTGATATTTTTGAAAAGTCGCCATTGAAAATTTACGTCATTTGTATGTCTCAAAGGAAATATAATATGAAAAAAGTATTGGCATCCTATCACATCGAAAATTACACATTAATTAATCCCATCATGCACAGAGACTTAAATTTAACGGAATTGATGAAAAACAATATCGTAGCAAAACAAAATAATTTTAAGAACTTGGCAGAAGTGGCATGTTGTTTGAGTCATCTGAAAACTCTGCGAACATTTTACGAAACGTCACAACAAGAAGATGAAAAGAGTCTAATTTTCGAAGATGATATCAAAGCTTTAGAAGAAGATGGCAAATCCAAAAAAGATATAAAAAAAAAAAAAGATTATGAAAATGAATACAAAATCAAATTATTTCACCTTCAAAACGATTTGAAAGATTTAGAAAAGATCTGCGAAAAAAACGAAGATGCACATTGGGATATTCTTTACCTGGGACATTGTTGGTCCGATTGTACCAAAGCGAAAAACATAACGAGAAATATGACTATCGATAACGAAGCCTTGTGTACTCACTCGTATGTGATCACAAAGAAGGGGGCAGGGATCGTCTTGGATTTTTCTCGGTTGGCACCGATGAATAAACCTTTTGACGAAATGATCCTAGATCTTGTGAAGATGAAAAAATTAAAAGCTATCTCTTTTTTTTCTCCCATATTTTTTCAAAATAGAGATAACATTGGATCTACTTTGGGGAATTTGGACAAACTACCGGTTTGTAGATAATAAAATATGTTTGAGTGAAAAAAAAAAAATTCTTTTTCGAGTTTCCCTGTGGATTCTGAAATATCTTTGATGTCGTGTTCGTACTGGTCTATGTTTAATTTTAAAATACTTTTTTCTTCCGCTATGGTTTTTTTTTCGTGATTTTGTTTCGTTTTGTTCAAGTTTTGCTGTATCTTTTCGACTGTGGCAATGATCGTGATTTCTTTATTGTTCAGTATTTACCATCGTCTCCTTTGATTTTATCCTGTAATATTCTTTGCGGATTTCTTCGGAGACGTTTTTCAAATCATTTTCGAGACAATCGGTTCTTTTTTTTTTTAATTCTGCATTATCTAATAGATTTTTCGGGCCTGATCAATGTCTCAAACTTATTTACGATTTTTATTTCCCCTCTGGCAATCGTTTTTGGCATTTTCGTTTCTCACCTTGCCCTTTTTTTTCAAAAAAAATAAAAAAAAAATAAATAAATTTCTGCGTGACGCCAAATTCTATGTTCACTGAAATATATTTTTTGTTGAAGATATTTTTTTCGTGCAAATTCCAAATTTCAAAAACAGTTCTTCATGTCTTCAATCGAAACGAAAACCCATTCTCCTTGGGATGTCCAGGTCGTATTCAAAGAAAAACTTCTTTGGGGCGATGTTTACAAGTATCTGGCCAAAATGCACAACCCCGAAGTATTTCTCTGGTATATCGGTGCGTACGGTTTGAAATTGAGTTGCGTCGAGTATTACAAAAAAAAAATCGGAACCATGCTCCGAATGAAGCAATCAAATATCAGCGTTTCCGTGTGCGATCTGTCTGGGTGGTCCGCTTTTCGCGACGAAAACGCCTCATTGACCACCATACATTCGTGTGCCAAACAAATAAACGAAATGTTGCTCGCCAATTTACGATGTATCTCTTTCCCTTTTCTTTACGCAGACTTCAAGGAAGATGAATCCGCCGAATTGAAGGATCTGTCAGAAAAAATCGCGAGCCGGCCGTTTGTTTTTAAAACGAGCAAACAATTTGAAAACACAGGCATAAATATGGAAAAAGTATTGAAAGGAAATTGTCCTTCGCTCCAAAATATTTACGAAATGGACAGCTCGAAATGTTATTCTTTCATCCAATACCTAGAAGGACTCGGGTTGGTAAAAAGCGTCGTTCAAAAACGCATCAAAACCCACCCCGATAATGTCATTGATGTGGTTTTTGCGCTTCCCAACGACGAGGCGAAATATTATCGAGATGAAGAAAATTCTTTTGCAAAAGATATCGCCCGATACTTGGAAATTAAAATTGGCAAAAAAAATCAAACAGTAAGAGTCCATTTTTTGAATTTTGATTGCGGTCCCGATGTCAACTATAGACCTTACAATGGCGACGGCGAGTCCATTAAATCCGTTCAACCCGATCAAATTACTTCATTTTATCGTCACGGCGGGGAAAATGACAAGGAAAAAGAAAAAGAAAACCCTCTTCCTCTGTGTGAAATTCCCACGGCTGTCCCTGGATTTGCGAATTATTCTATTGAAGATCAGATTCTTTTCGAACAATGGAAAAAAGAGTTGTCGGACGTATACAAAATGAATGGCTACATGTCTCTCGACCTTCCTCCATTTGTTCGCAAAGAATTTTTGATGGCGAAAGGCGGGATTAGTCATGAAATTTATTCGGTCGGCAGATTGCAAGGAGAGAGAATAAACGTGGAAAAAGGAGAGTTTCAGGAAGAAAACAATGAACGGACGCCTTTTGGAATAGCATTCGATCGAACGGTACCTTTCGCGTTGTGGGTCAGAGATCATATTACCGAAATACCAATGCCATTCAAACGATATGATATAAATCTATCATACAGGGGCGAAAAACCGGCACCAGGAAGATTTCGAGGATTTTATCAATGCGATGTCGATGTGGTAGGAAGAAACCTTTCGTTGGAAAACGATTCCCAATGCATTTCTACTCTTGTACAGGGTCTCGCTATTTTGCTGAAAAGTGGAATCAAAAACCCAGAAAACCGAAAATTTACGATGTACCTGAATCACATTGGAATTCCCAAGTCCATGCTGAGGCAATACGGGTTTTCCGAAGAAAAAATTCCCGATGCTTTGAGAATTATCGATAAATTGGAAAAAATTGGATCCGAAGAAGTGTCAGGACAATTGAAAGATTTGATGCAAGATCAAGAAATCGAAAAAGGCACTATTGATGTTTTGGTTCGTTTTTTTTCTCACAAGGGGAAATTGGAAGATTTAAATACAATCACTTCTCTTCATTTGCCGAACGATGCGCGAAAAGGAATGGAAGATTTAAAAGTAATTTTCGAAAATTTGAAGGCCAGCGGAATTTCCGATGGTATAATTAATTTTTGTCCCGGAATGGTGAGGGGATTGAATTATTATACGGGAGTGGTGTTCGAAACATTCTTAGACGCGCTTCCACCCAAAGCTGGCAGCGTCATGAGTGGCGGCAGGTACGATGGATTGGTCGATGCTTTTTCCAAAAAACCTACCGGAATCGAGGGGGTTGGTGGAAGTATCGGGTTGACACGATTTTACGATGTCTTGCAACGAGGCGGATTGATAATTCCGATTGCGAAAACTTCTTCAAGTGTGCTGATTGTTTCTCGCGGCCATTTCGAAAATTCAGCAATGAAAATAGCTTCCGTGATTCGCGAAAACAACATCCCGTGCGATATATATACGGGAAATGCGAAAAAGAAATTGACGAAACAATTGGATTTTGCAAATCAAATTAAAATTCCGATTTGTCTGATTATTTTTGACGAAAACACGTTCGCTGTGAGAAAAATGAGCACTAAAGAACAATCTTCCGATTTTCGCGAAATATCGGAATGTATCGACCAAATTCGAAAATATATCCAGGAATGATTGAATGAAAGAAATATAAATGCAATAAAATTTTAAAATTACTCAAATAAATGTTTTGTAATCAAGATGAAGTCAGGTGTATAGTGGGAATGGGACTTTAAAAAAAACAAAAAGATAAACTCAATAAAATATTAAATCACGTTCATACCATTAATAGTTTTTTTTTTTTTTGCTAAAGTTGTTTTATTCACTAGACTATATTTATATTTTGGAAAATCGAACTTGGGATATCACTTGAACCAATTATGAAATTGGGATTTTGGTGCAGAATATTTTTATTTACATCGGTTTTATCAGTCATTTGCACTGACAAAAATTCATTAGACTTTATTCATTTGAATTGGTTGTGCATTTTTTTCGTATTGATCTTAATATTTTATCGTTGTGTGCCATCGAGAGAATACGTGTCGATCCAGAATGTTTATGGAAAATGGGATAGTTACGGAAAAAAGGAATGTATGCGGTTTGTATTTCCTTTTGTTCTGAAAAATGTCATGGATCGTTTTTATGTTTTGAAAGTCGAAAAAAAATCTAACGTTCGTGACATGGTGCAAATTATTGAACTTTTGAATAGTCTGTGTCATCAGAATCTTCATGCAGAAATTATGGAACATATGACAAATGATTGTCGATTTAGTTTCGAAAGTTTAAAAGGGGAAAAATAGAAAAATTGAATTATATATCCTTGTTCGTCATACGTCAGTACTATCGGCTGGTATTTCTGTATTTACGCATATTTGGGCCACGTGTCTCGAATGGAGAGCGAAAAAGTTTATCGGTTCCGTTTTGCCTGAGTTTTTTTTCGAAATGTCATTAAAATAAATTTTGGTATTTACATAATATTTCCATTCAACCCCCCCCTATCAAGTGTTTCACGAATTTTCAGGTAGAGACACTCGACGCTGGTTGACTAGAAAAATAAATGCAATAAATATAAATTTTCATCCGTCAACACATGAATCCACGAAAAAGGACTCTTTTTTTCTTCTTTGAGGATTCGGAATTTCGATGTTCCCGAAAGTTCATCGATTTCGTTCAAAGTGCCAAATGTGGACGTTGACACAATTTCCGGAAGATATTTGAAACTTTGCAGGCAATTCCCTATGCAATTAAACTCTTTCAATTTATCCATAGTCATGAGACCATCCAAAGAAGAGATAGAATTCCAATGACATTTAAGTATTTGTAAATTCTCGAGAGATGAAAGTTCTTTCAAAGAAGTCAAACGATTATGGGAACAATCGATTTCCTGCAAATATTTCATAGAGGAGAGTTCTTTCAAAGAAGTGACGCAATTATGCGAACAACCTATATATGTCAATTTTTTCAGAGACTCGATCCCACGAAGAGAGTTCAAATTATTCCAACCACATGTAAAATGTTCCAAATTCACCAGAGAAGAAATACTTTCCAAAGAAGATATAGAATTCCAAGAGCAATAAAGTTTTCGTAAATTTTTCAGAGACGATATTTCTTTCAAAGAAGAAATAGAATTCCAATGACAATCAAGTATGCGCAAATTTTTCAGAGACGATATTTCTTTCAAAGAAGTCAGCTTATTTGAAAAACACACAAGTTCCTGCAAATTGATCAGAGACGAAACTCCTTCTAAGGATGTTAGTAAATTCTCATAACATTCAAAAGTCTGCAAATTCACGAAAAACGGGATATTTTCCAAGGAAGAAAAATTATTTAAAGAACAATCAAGTTTTCGCAATGTTTTCAAAGATGACATGCCTTCGAAAGAATCCATGTTGATATAACTACAAACCAACTCCTCTGTGTTTTCGGGTATATCGGAAATGTTTTTTTTTGTACACATTGTGAATTGCATTCTCACAAAAGGTAATGTTCGGAATATTTCTTGGAAAAAATGAAGACTCCCCGTTTTTTTATTCTCCAATTTTATTTCTTGGAAATATTTTTTGAGAAAGTGTCAAAAGAACAAAATAAAATCAGTCTCTATTTTCCTCGAAGAAACTGACTGTCTGAGACATATAATGTCATCATCTTCAGAAACCAAAAAAATTTTTTGCACAAAAGACGATAGAATTACACCTTACTTTAAAGAACAACTTTATGAGATTTTGTCCAGAAAAATTTTTCGCGACGACGTCAAATCCCACTTAAATGAACTATCGTACCATATCACTGATGGCATGGAGATAAAATCTTGCATAATCATTGCGACGGACGATTTTGATTTCAATTTTAAAAATATCACGGACATGCAGTACTCTGTTTGGAGCTATTATGATCAACAGTTATATATCATTTTAATGTGATGACAAAAAAAAAAAGAGAATGTAATAAAATATTCTTTGATTTTATTTTACTTTAAATACTTACCAACAATTGGGGTCAATAATCCACCGATAGTTATGGTGGACCACACGACCGCTAATATCTCCAATCCGTTATAGCTGTATCTTCCGTCGTCACGCATCATGGGACACCTGGAAGATGGTTCTTGTGAATACACAATCAACAGGGAACCGATGACAGCAAACCCGATCGCTGCCAAAATGACCCAAGCCATTCCTCTCATATTATTATTATTAGTTTTCGAACTATTCATGAATAGAATCAAAGCCAAACAAAACGCAAATACTGCCGCGGCGACACCGAATCCACCCGCAACTATGGCGTCGTCAGACTCTTTCTGCAAAGCCACACCGTTGTTTTTCTTCATCAAAACACATCTATCCGAATCAGGACTGAGTGTAATGGCCGATGCGACCAACATGCCGATGGCAGAGAAGAAAAGAAGTATTGAAAAGAAATAAATTCCCGAATCATTCATCATGTTGAACATCTTATTTTTTTTTTTTTGAATTTTTTGTAAAAGCAATTTTATTATTAAAGAAAAGAAAAAAAAAATTAGAGACTATCGTGTTGTGGTGTCAGGTCGAGATGATGAAAATTATTTGTTTCTCCAAGAAATCTTTGCAATATTCAAAAAGACTAGGTTCAAAATATAATTTTCGGGGGTTGTCCAAGCTTGAGATGGAGAATCAGACGATTGCTTCCACCATTTCGAGATGATATATGGGGACTAAGACTGCAGACCTATGAAATGTGCATCTTGGATATTTGAAGTATATTCGCCAGAAGGGTTGTTCTTGGGATCATTGGACCGGTGATGAACAAATCAATTTATTAGATTGGTTGCCACACTAAATTATTTTGAGTGTGAATGAATTTCAAAGCATTAATTTTAATATAAACAAAAAATCTATTTTTTTTTTTTAAATGTGTGAATTAAAATAGGACAAAAATTGTCGGATATATGCAAGTTATATATTTCTTTCTTTTATTTTCTATTTTTAGTAATATTTTGTCTGAACTTATAATTCATTTATATATCATGCAATAGTTTCTCCTTTCTAAGTCTATCCTCCGTTACCTGTGATAGTATTAATCTTCATGATAGTCTCAATATTTGTTTTATTCCTGGAATTTTTTTCTAAGAATTTATCGTGCCCTAAATTTTGGTTGTGGCATTCACAGTGAAATTAATTAGCAATAAATTTGGAATCAGTTTCTGATTTCCTCTTCAAATTCAACCGACTGAGCTAAGGCTTTTCTAAACAAATTTAATCATATATCGTTTTAACATCAATCAAAAATAATATAAGGATGGAATATATTTTGGATACAAAAGAAAAGATTTCCAATGTACCAAAGAACACGGAGGTATTGAAATGTTATAAAATTTATTTGACTTCTTTGAAAGACACAGAATCTCTGGTGTATTTGCGCGAGATTAATTGTTCTTTTAATTATTTGACATCTTTGAATGGACTCGAACGATTAAATTCCTTAGAGGTATTGAATTGTTCCCATAATTCCCTTGACGGATATTTGAATCAATGGATAAGAAACCCAAATGATTTCCCATCTTTGAAAGAATTGAATTAGTGTTGTGCAGATGGTTCGGTTCTCCAGTAGCAAACCGGTTCACCATTTAGCCAAACCGAACCGGTTAAACCGATAACGAACTGTTTACATTTTTAGGAATGTTTAGCAACCCTGAAGTTTTCGATGTTACAATCAATGAATTTAAATCTAATTGAAATAGACTAGTTGAACTTTGGCACATGTTTAATTGTGAAAATTATAATTTTTTATTTACATGCATAGTTTTAATTTCAGTAATGAGTGTTCCATTATTTGAAAAAAGTGCTGGACCATCCAATGAGAAAACTATTTTTTCGAATTTAGGGGATAAGACAATTGGTGTAACTATTTCGTCCATGGTTTTTTCAGAAATGTTACGAAAAAAACTCATCGGGCGATAAGGATACAAAAACCCACCGGGAACGTCTACCCAACCATCTTCCAAATGAACTCTGATATCTTGTGAAGAAGTCCAAACTCCTCGAAAAGAAAATACAAATAAACTTTTCAAAGGTACTGGGGGAAGCTTAACAAAATGAATTGTAGAATCTCTGGATAATTCATAAGCTTCGTCGTAAGTATTGGCTGACAAACTCGACATTTTAATTTTTATGTAAACTAAAAAAATATCAAAAAATATCAAAATTAACAAATGTAATTATCTAGAATCAAACGAAACCATTTATTTTTTTTTTCAAATTAAACCATTTGTTTCAAAAATCCATCAATACAGCTCTTTCGTGTCTGTGGATTACACATAACTAAATATGTTTTCCCCTCGTACTGAGATTGCAACTGACTCGCAATTGAATCAGAAAATTTAACACCTTTTCTGTCATCGTAATGCAACAAAAGAACTTTAAAAATATTAGAATCAGAAACAACCGAAGATAAGCCACATACAGGTGAGCCAGAACATCCCGGACGACTTGGTATATCGTAGAATCTTACTGAATCATTCGAATGTTTTTTATCCACGAATGAACCGGAAGCGATTGTTTTGTATCCACCACGAGGATGACCAATCATAACTAATTCTTGCGATGATATTCCGTCAAAGTGCTTTTGACTGAATTCCCATTTTAACGGTGTAAGATTGAGTATTCTTTCCATATGAATTTCTTCACTTGGAAGTGCGAATTCCAAAATATTGAAATCGAAATTTCCCTGAGATTCTCCAGGTTTCCGAGGGGAAAATGCTATTCTCTTGTGAACCTTACACACAACTGGAGTGTCGTCTTTATCATCGAAAAATAGTATCGTTGTTTTTGTCAAATCATCCGTTTCGCGAACAACGTGCGCATTAGTTACAAACAAAAATGGACATTTACCGTAATCGCTAAAAGAACATAACTCTTTTTTGGTATCTTCTCCTTCTTCGTGGACTATAAAGGGCGGGCGTTGGCAAATAAATCCAGATCCAGTTGTTTTTCGAGAAGTTTTTACTCTACCGATCGAATTCCAGACATTCATAAAACTATCACGGGAGAAACTTTCAACGTTTTCCAGTTGTTTCAAAGCATCATGTAACTGCAAAAAATCTGTGTGTTGGAATTTTTTCCCTTTCAATTCACCTTCAGGATTTGATTCCTCCGAATCAGAATCAACCAAAATTTCATCTTCAGAAGACATTTGGTGTCCCAACCAACCCAATAAAATTTAGCTTTGAAATAAAACTCTAAAATTTTTGCAATGTTGAACACTTATTTTCTTGAGAAACCCAGTATCAAACAAATAAAAAATTAATTTTCAAGTTCGTTTGAATGATTGATAATTACTAAAAAAATATTATCATTATTATTAATATTTTTTTTTTATTTATTTTAACAAAATAAATGGATCCGTGGCCATATCATTTAGTTTCAGCCTTTTACGGAAATTATGATGTTAAAAACATTTTACAAAAATTTCCTTTGCAAGAATGCTTTTTATCTGTTGGTAAAATTTTAGGATCATTACTCGATCCTTCAAAAAAATTGATTGCTATTTGGCATCTCGACCAAAACAATCTTCCTGACCACAATGATAATGTGTTTTTTACTGGGCAATTTGGAAAATTGCAAAATTCTCATTCTATTGTGGACTGGGGGAATAATCGTCTGATTGGGTATAAATTTGAATCTCAATACTTATCCAGTGAAGATTTATTCATGAATCCAAATGCAGAATTTACAAGATTTTTCAGAAGAAATTCAAACGGTACAATTCCAAAATCATTCGAGATACGGTTTCTCAAAAACGGGGGTTAATGTGGGATTTGGAAACTCTTTTTTAAAATTATTTACTACATCATACTCATCCACTCCAATAACACTACCACCTGAAACGGCAACATCCAACGTTGTTTCTGATTGGGTGAAACGGGCACCAAAACATCCCGCTTTGCAGATTCCAATTGGATTATGGATTTTGGATAGTGATCGTAATTGACTTCTAAAAATATCAAATGTAAACACATCTTTCATTGACCACATTAGAGGAGGCTCGCCTTCTTTTGCTTTTTGATACAGCCTGTTAATCAATTTAAATAAAAAAATAAAATTTATAAAATAGATTATTAAAATACATTTGTTCATCATCCCCGTGATACAGTAAAACAACGTGATAATTTCCATCTGATAAACCGTCCTTTTTTACATGAGATAAAAAAAGTTTCACCATTTCTACAGCAGAAAAAGGAGATGGAGGTTCCAAAAATTCAAGTTCAAAATCACGATTGTTATTGAGTAATTGGCCCGTGGATCTCCATTTTTTTAGTTTTTTTCGAATATATTTTCCTTCTTGAACCTTATCAAGAGTTATATCCATAAAATAGATTTTACAAGACGGTGGTGGTGGGAACGCGCTTGCCATTACATTCATTTTCACAGATAAATTAGAAATCTAAAAGTCACAGAGAAATCTAAAAAATGAAATGGTTCGCTATCGGTTTAGCCGGTTCGGTTTGACTAAATGACGAACCGGTTCGCTACTGGTGAACCGAACCATTAGCACAACACTAGGATCAGCAGTATGAAAGGGATCTCTCATTCACGAAAAACATTGAGGTATCTCAAATGTTCTGGAAACGATTTGTGTGATGATAAAACTTTGCAATTTGCGAATCGTTTGACTCTTTTGGAAGAATTAAAATGTTCCAGCTGCGGTCTCGGTGGTACACTGCAACCTCTGGAAAATTTGATCTATTTGAAATATCTCAAATGTGACGACAATGACATTTATGGAACTTTATCGTGCCTTCGACAATTCACTCGATTGGAATGTATAAATATTTCTTATACTAATATCGAAGGATCGTTCGTAGGATTAGAAAATTGTAGCGATTTGTGGTACGTTTTCAGTGACAATACCGATATGAATTCGATAAAGGGTTTGCCGCATCATTCTTTGTACATGACTAATTTAAATGAGGATACGTGTCCCGAACTCGAAGACTCTCTCGGAGAATACGAAGATGCCATAGAACACTCAGGGACGAAAAAATTTACAAAACTCAGAAAAAATTCAAAAAAAGAGAGTGTTTCTTATATTTATTGGTTGAACGACAATGATTTAATGAGTTTTTATTTATTATTTTAAAATAAAGTTCTCACGGGTTTGATTTTGTTTTATCGACGACAATTTTTGGGACCATGTAACCATTTATTTTCAAAAAAAGTTTGGAAATGCCATACTTGTCGATGTCATCGCATTGCACGAAAATTTTTCTCATTTTAGAATTTAATGGAATAACGTGTTCTGATGAATTAGAAGATTTCGAACTATATTCGTAATTAATATCATATGTTTGACCCACGATGTGAGTAAATGTAGGTGTCAAATCACAATTAAAAGAAGATATTCGAATTGTATATATTCGGCTCGATCCCTTGTTTCCGACTGAAGTAAGACAGAGCAAACGAAGTCCGATTGCGTTCTCTGGTATTATTGAACCGTATTGTGTGTCGCGTAAATCAAACGTGTGCTCATTTGATGATCGGAAATCGAAAACACCGACATCAATGGGTGTTCTCAAAGAATGAAAGGTGCAATCGGTAGAAATTATATTTGAAAAAGACATGTTTTTTTTCTTTCTGCAGAATCCAGGAAATAATTTTTTTTGTTGTTTTTTCATGAACTTGAACAAAAAAAAAAAAGAAATAATGACAGCAAAATTGCAGAATTACGAAAATTACGATTTCCGTTTAGTTCCGAAAAATGTAAATGTCCTTCATTGTGAAGGATTGGATATCACCTCTTTAGATGGAATAGAAAAATTAGAAAATTTGGAAGTTCTTTGGTGTTTTCGCAATTCTTTGAAAAGCTTACGACCTCTCGGTATGTTGACCAAATTACAATTTTTGTGGTGCACAGATAATGAAATCATATCTCTCGATGGACTTCAAAATCTTTTGAATTTGGAAGAACTTCATTGTGATAATGTCGGATTGAAATCTCTCCGTGGAGTTCCGAAAAACGTAGAATTTTTGAGTGTGAATTACAATCAGATAAGAGGAAATTTAGAATATATTTTAGGATTGAAAAAACTCAAAAATATATCCATCCGCGGAAACGAAATCATTTCGTACAAAGGTCTACCTTCGAGTATAGATGAATATAATGACGATGATACCGATATGTGTCTTAATTTAGGGTGGAGTGATATTTACCACGATATTGTAGAACGAATCAAAGAAAAATCTGGAACTTCGAAATTCGAAAAACTGAAGAATATATTTCTTTGCTCTGAGCATAGAAAAAGAAACTCTTCATGGATTCATTGGTTACATTCTGTCGCTGATATATTTTTATTTTACAATTATTTTTGAAAAAAATAAAAATGTTTTAATTTTTGTTGTCATATTCTCATTTCAATTTTCATGTATTCGGGAACTCAAAATGATTTTAATTTTTTATCAAAGGCGGAATTGGAAGAATCACGTTTTCTTTTCGAACAGTATGAAAAATATCACAAAAATCGTGGCATATCAAGGAATGATCCGATAGATCTTTCGGTTGGAGAAGAGGGACTTGGAAATTTAGAAGATGATTTTATGGAATGTGACAGGGACATCATCGAAAACCAAAATCTTCAGTACGAACAATGTGTAATCGCAGATACGATACAGCAACCAATTTTTGAAGAAAAAGAAGAAGAAAAAGAAGAAAAAGAAGAAGAAAAAGAAAAAAAGAAAAATGCAAAAATCTTGGAAGATTTTATTTCTTGTGGCGAAAAAAGGTTTCAATACGGTCTTTCATATCGTGATAAATTTGGTAACGAGGTCAAACAATCCTCGGTTTATCTTAAAGAAGAAATGTATTTACTCCTATCGGAAGAATGTCACAGGGAAAACCTGGAATATCTTCCTCATCCTTTGATTCTCAAAGATTTTCTCATTTCAAAAGGATTGAACGTTCATTGCGGGAAAAATAGTTATTTTCAAAATATGCAAACAATTATTATATATTGTTCAAAAGAATAAAAAACAAAAATGAATTCTGACGAATCACCATGCATTTACGTAAACCAATATAATGAAATATACGATATCATACATGAAAATGAAAAAGTATGCGTAAAATACACGGCATCTTGGTGCAATCCGTGTAAAAGAATTCAACCTTTGACAGAAGAATTTGCAAAAAAATATAAAAATGAGATTGTGTTTGTCATCGTGGATATCGATGAATATAACAATGAAGTGGTTGAATCTCCTCAACTAGATTTGAAAAAAAAAAATTTTTTCAAGCCAATCGTCAGTCTTCCTACCTTCCGCGCATACTCAAATGCAAAAGTGATTGATGATTTCATAGGAGCTTCGGAAATCAAATTTATTTCCATGATGACATCTCTCACATTAGCTGAAAAAAATGAATAAATTCATCATAAGTCATAACATAAAGAAAATACATTTATTTATTTTTTTAGTATTTTTTTTTTTTGTATTTTTTATTATTATTAGTATTCAAATGTCTCATACTCATGTTTTCACCCAACGTGTTTTGTATCATCAGTTACTTCAAGAAGCCATAGAAAAGTCTTTGGAAGATTTCACAGAAGATGAATGCGATAATATAGAGAAATTTATGGACAATTGTATTGATCTTGCACCAGAACGTTTCATGCCTCTCGAGATCACTAACGTGGACGAAGAAGTGGGAGGAATATTTTTAAAATGGGATGAAGCAAACGGGGATAAATCTATTAGTGCATCCATTTGGAAAAATGAAGTTGTCACTTATATTGAAAATTCCACAGACCCCTGTAAATCTCCATCAGAAGAAGAATCTTGCCTTGCAGAAAATGAAGGGATTCTCCAAGAATATCCAGGGATCTTATCCAAAACATTACCGGTTGTCCAAATGGAAGTGTTGAGTTTTTTCAGTTCGCCGATGATGATGAAGGATTCCAGCGAGGATAATTGCATCTTCATGGACGAATGTGATTAACTCTGAGAACTTTTTTTTTTTTGGAGGGATTCATTCTAATAATTCTTCTTTTTTTGGGAAGAACTTGGACATTTTTGTTTTTCGTCTTTTTATTTATCGCTCGCTTTTTCCTGAGAAGTATTTTGACGGTGGATAAATCTACTTTTGGCCTCGTGGGTATGATCGGATATACGACCTCTTCCAATTTCACTGGAGTTTTTTGCACCATATTCATTTGTTGTTGATTTGGAGACACTTTAGAAGAACAATGCAATAAATCTTTTTTCAAAAATTTTTCGTATGCTCTTAAATGTTTTTCAGACGGATTTTTCATCACGTCGTTGAAACAATATAGATGAGGTTTTCTCAGATTAATTTTTTTTGCATGTGAATCTAAATTACAGTGGTCCGATATTTCCAAGTAAATACTCCGTACTCCTGTAGCGGAAGCCACACAAAGAGAAGTTTCTATACCCACCCAAGAGAATAGAATTACCGGTTCTACATCTGATGGAGAACGGAAACGAGAACGAGATGTTTGAGCGAGATGTTTGTGTAATATCGGATGACTCCAAGCTTTTTGGATGCACTCTTTGCTCAAAGGTCTGGCCTGATGGATCGGTTCTCGGCGAGCTTTTTTTCCGTACAGATGTGTCAATAATTTTCCGTCGTTAATTCTTGCGGCGAGATAACCCGGAATTCCAGAAGTCGCGTGATGTTGCGGATGACTGGGCAGGAGACGACTGGAAGTGAATATTTTGGGTTTGTGATGTGAATTTCCTCCAGGTGCGGATGAGAATTGAAAGAAAAAAGAAGGATGCAATGGACTTCCTACGAATTCGTCATCGCAAAAGTAAATAAAATGATTGGCGAGATCGGGAATTTTGTGGAGATTTGCTTCGATAGCATGACTATTGAAAATCGGCGTCATGGGGCAAAATTGATAATCTTGCACAATGACGATTTTATTTTGTTCTGTGGTAGATTTCAAAGAAAGGGATGGTTTTTGACCGAGACTGCAGACGATAAAAATCTTCCGAACCCATGGCATAAATTTGAGAATGGATTGAACCGAAGCATCGATCTCCCCGGAAGATCTCCATCTATTTTTCTGATGCGAGGACCAATGCACTTTAGTTTTGTTGGTTTTTATGTATTTTGCTCTCTCTGCCATGTGTTTCGGATCTGCACCATCAACCCAAGTGAACACCACATCTACATCAAAAGAAGATGAATTCATTCCGCCGTAACAATGAAATTAAAATGATATTATTTTTTGAGGATCTTTTACATATTTACAAAGAGAAAGAATATGTGAGTAAGATATTTCAAAAAAAGTTGTAAAGTTTTATTATATTTTCAATAAAAATCCAAGAAAAATAAGATTTTTGTTTCTCGGGTCTCACTATGAGTTCCCTGAGGATTTCGAACTTCATGGTTCCGGATATTTCATGAACATCTTCTATTTTGTGAAAATCCTTCAATGCATAGATGTCATGACAAACCATGAGAGGATCGGACATGGGCATTCCTTTACATGAACGAATTTTTTCATTGGAAGTTATATTTAACCATTTCAATTTCTTTAAAGTTTGGATACCGCACAAATCGGGACCCAGCAAATTATTTGCACAATTCAAAGTCTCCAAATTTACAAGTTGTCCTACGTATCGGAAGTCTTTGTTTGTCATGGAAGTGTAACGGCAATGCAAATGAACCAAAAAATGATGAAGATATTCGATTCCTCGAAAATTGAGAGAAGTATTTAGATCACATTGCATCCATCCGATATTTTTCATATTTTTCAAAGGCGCTAAATCTCGTATGTCATTTTCCGAAAAACTGATATTCTTTATCTGTGTACATTTTTCCAAAGGCTTTAAAGATATAAGATTCATGCCAGTAAAATTGACATTTTCTATGTGATCGCTCAATTCTTCGAAACGCGTCGCCGTGCAAATTTTTATATTATTTGCGGGTCGTTTTTCCGCAAAAAATCTCAAAAAACTTTTCCATAAAAAAGAAATCCACTCGGAAAACATTGCGGAAATCGAAAAAGTGAAACAAATAGTTCAAAAATCATCATAAAGTTTTATTATAATTTTATAATTTCCAAGAAAATCTAAGAAAAATAAGAGATTACCTGATATTTCAGTGAATTCATTCAGCGATGGTAACACAACACACAAAAAGAAAAGACATTGCTCTTGTTTGTAAAATTCTCATTTTCATTTTGACGAAAAAAAAGTAACATTTTACAAAAAGGACGATTATGGTTGGATAAAAAATTATTTTTCCAATATCGTCATCGCCCGGAGACTACCGCATATGAATCATTTGGAAGAAAATCATCTACCCGCGTGGTAATATACACTCGTCTTTTGAGTGTATACTACATGTTATTTACTTAATTTTTGATTTATCAAAATGAGTCACTTGAAATATAAAAAAATTTCTTTAGTTTGCATAATTCCATTTTCCTTTTCGACACCCAAATATCTTCTTTTTTTCTCTGACAATAATTTTTGGGACAAAATAAAAATCAAAAGTCTACAATCATTGACGGAACTATGAAAATGTTATCATACAAAAATTTTATTTGTGCCGGTAACCTTTTCTTTTTTTTGATGTTCGGACAATAAAGAAAATGATGAATATAAGAAAGTCTCGTTACTTTATATTTTTTTTTATCTGGACTTAATAAATAAATAAAAAAAGCAAAGAAACATGTCTTCCACAGTATCCCACTCTATGCCTAAATACTACGAAATGAAAGACAGACTCCAGTGTTGGGAAAATCAACACGACGAAAACAACACTGCCATTTCTGGTTACTATCTCAATAAAAACTATTGGATGCCACCGGGGATGAACCGATGTACTAATCAAGCTCTCGGATCCACTTGTTCTTTCTACGGACCTAAAGATGTCCCCAGAACCACACAGGAATCCTTTCTCCAAGGCCGTGGACAAGTGAATTCTGATCAATGTCCAGATTGCGATGTGATTTATCTTCCAGAAAGCGTTTTTGCGTCTACTCAAAATGAAAAGAAGGTTTCCGAAAATTTATCTCTGCAACCTCAATACACCAGACAACCGAAATCTTGTTTTACGCTCTCGGAGACCGATACCACTACTTATGCATTCATGCCCGGGGCGTGGCAAAAAGGTTACACGGGATTCAACGGAGGTCTATTGGGTTATGGATGCGACACTAATATACAATCCAGAGAACAAAGTAGATCATATGAACCTTCGTCCAGTCAAAAACAATTTCCAGGAGGAGGTCATGCCAGAGGATCCAAAAATTACGGCAGTTATCAAAGAACTGCTGCACCATCGTATTATTAAAAAAAAAATAAAGAAAAATATATTATGTTTATTATGATTTTTTAATTTCGAACTCTACCAATTCATATGGTGTTCCAAGAGAAAACTTTATTTTCTCTATAATTTGACAAGTCAGGTTAGTTATAAATTCTTCATAAGTGAAAAGACCGATGGGCTTGTCGGAAATATGGGAACGTTGGTACCAAACTGAATAATTTATCAATTCTCGAGTGTGATGGGTAATGATTTGCTCAAAGCAAGTGAAAATATTTTTAATAAAGTGAGTGATTATATCGATGTGGATTTTTGTATCCATGTTGTTTAAACCATCCCAACTATGAAAATATTCTTTATGATGTTCGCTCCATTTTTGGTATATAGTGATATAATCATGCATTGATCTCGAATTCAACCAGAATTCATAATATCTACCGAAAACCCAAAAATTGCAATATGTATCGAAATTTTTTGACACCCGGTATTGGACTACCACATCCTGATTATTCAATTTAGCATTAAACCTCAAAGTATCGACAACCGCGATTTCCATGATGTCTCGAATTTATTGTAAGTCATATCAACAATCAAGATATTAAGCAAATAAAAAATAATTGTATTCACTTTATTATTAATTCTTCGGAATTTTATTTCCTGAAGTTTCGATAGTAGTCAAGGAGATTTATCTAAAATGTGATGGAATGTATTTCTTTCAGTGTTAATTCTCCGGTCGTCGAATCCAAGTGAATGGTCAAATATCCGGTGTTTTTAGTTTGCACGGCTTCATAGGGTTTTAAGGTATTTTGATAAAATCCATATAGAAGAGTTCGTATGATTCCTCCATGAACCACGCAAAGAATATTTTCTTCGTCTCCGTAGAAACGTCTAATTTCTTCGGAAAAAAATTTCATGAGTCTCTGGTATATTTCTCCATAGGTTTCTTCGTTTCGATGACGATAATCCCAGTCATGGAGAACATTTTTCGGTGGATAATCATCGTACGAAATACCCTCGATGTCTCTCATATCTCTTTCTCTCAGGAGCGAAGAAGGAGATACATTTTGATACGGTACATGATTTTCGGAAGAACGATTTATCAAAATCGCGGTGTTTCTAGTTCTTCTTAGATCCGAGTAATAAATATGCGAAAAAGAAATTCCTCGGGTAGATAATTTCGTCCCCATCAATTGAGATTGAATTTTTCCGATTTCTGTCAAAGATGGTTCATCCGATTGTCCTTGAAACTTTTTTTGTACATTCCAGTCGGTTTCTCCATGTCTCACAAAATAAACAAAAACCATTTTGTTCCTCGACTCCAAAAAAAAATAATAATTAAATTATGTAAAGTATTTTTTATTTCTTGAAAAAAAACTTTTTTTTTCTAATCACTTTCTTTGAGAATATAGGGATAACAGAAAGATGATTTGGGTTCTTGAACCGGGATAGTATTTCTACCATAGAGAGGTCCTTGAATTCCATTGATGAAAGGAGGATCGGTGGGTGTAGGTTTGTACGCATTGGTGAGTGTCCATTTCAAATAATCATCTTGCGAAGGAAGATATGCCATCTCGAATCCACCTTTCACATCATTCCATGCGTCGAATCGAGCAATCTGGGCATTGGGTGCCAAGAGTGGTTGAGTTTGAAGATTTCTGCGTGATTGGATATCACTGACGGATTTTTTAGGCGCACTATGATTTCTGATGTGATTCATTCTGTTTTTTTTTTTTTTGTATAAAAAAATATTTAATGAGTATTATGTTTATTTTTAAAAGATAATATAAAAAAAAGGGAACCTTCACTATTGACTGCAAGAAAATTTGGTGACTGTAAAATCGCTCAACAAAAATCTTTTATTTCCGTCCAATTCGAATCTATATGCATCTCCCGGTTCCAACGAATAGACTCCGATTTTTGCCAGACCGTTGATGGGGACTTTTGCTTTTTTGCAATACTCGAGACCACAAGATCGCGCCAGACATTGAATTTCATCATCATCATAATCCCCAGGAGATACATTAAGGTCCAAATTACCTTTATCTGGAAATGATGAAGAAGTAATGTTTTTTAGCAAATGGTATCTACTTTCGTGATCTGCATAATATTTTATAAATCGATTCCTTTCGACCGGAAAATTATTATTTTTTCGAAAATTGACTCCGGTGAAATATGCATACATACGTTTTTTTTTGTATTTCGGGAGTTCGAGATAATTTTTCACAGTGATTTGGAAGTGATTTACAAAAGAAAAATCTATTCCTTCTTGTAATTTATTTTTTTTGTCGTGTATGATATGGCAACATTCTTTTTCGTTGTGAATGGATACATTATTATAGGAACAAGACTCGACGATTTTTTCTCCGTGATTTTCGTAATGGAGTTCATAACTTTTTTTGGTTTTGTTGTGTATAATATATGGTTCCTGAGTGTATCTCAATATGAGCAAATGTTCGAAAGTGCAAAGGAATGGCACTCCGAATCCTGGATGAATTCGATAAAGTGGTCGATTTTTGTAAATATTTATAGAATGCACGGTTCTCGGTTTCGAATCGTCTCCCATAATTTCGTCTCCGGTAGAAATGTCGGCTACTTTTTTGAAGGATCCATCATACATTAAAAGTGTCGTTTCTCCCCCCAACCCATCACCTCCTATTTCCTCTTTTTCTTTTTCTTTTTTTTTGGAACTCACTTCGTCGTTAAAACCCATTTTTTCGCAGCGAAACTTTTGTTCTCTTCCGTCTGTGTCATCATTTTCCATAATACAGATTTTTACTATAAACTACATTTTTTTTTAGACGAACTTTATTATTTAATTTCAATAATGAAGCTTTCTTATGTCGTTTAACGTAATTCACAATTCCATCAAATTTCCCACACTTTGCGAATAGTCACATGGGTGACTTCCATAGCTCAATACGGTAATTCTTTGTCCAACACATTTCCCGATCCCACGCGCCCCATTCAAAACAAACTCACATCACTTCTCGGCGTTGAAAATGTGGTTTGAAGAATTTTTTTTTTTGAAAGTTTGTGTAAATTAAATAAATTTAAAAATTAATTTATTGATAATTTCCTTGGATGGGTGTTTTGATATCGGAAAGTACAGAATCCCATTCGCTTTTTATTTTTTGTGCCTCTTTCAGTCTATTTTGAAGGATCATCTTATCTTCTCTTAATTTATCGGAAATTTGTTGTTGTTCTGCTCTTCCGATCGTCTTACGGGTTCCGGGAGATTCTTTCGAAGCACCCGGACAGCAAATCCCCGTTACGACTTTGGGTTGTTGTGTGGCATTTTTTTCTACTTCGATGATGACCTCTTGGAGATAATAATTTTCGGTTTTCAATTTTTCGATTTCTTGCTGCATAGAAGTCGCTTGATCTTTGTATTGTTTGTTTGCTTCCGTCAATAAAACTTTTTCTTCTTGCAATTGTTCTTTTTCGTCTTTATACACATCCAGTCTCTCGTTTGCTTTTTCGAGAAGACGCAGAGCTTCAAAATATCTGTCATTATTTATTTGACATCTCTTCAAATCCTTCAAAAGATTCACTCGTTTTCTCATCATCTCCTGTTCACGGCTTTGAAGACATTTGATTTTATCCTGACAACTTACTCTTTGTTTTTGACCGAGTTGTTTGGCTTGTGATACTTCCCGTTTGAGTTCCGTCATGGCTTGTTGAGTTTGTTTTGCATGATCGACTTCGAGTGTCTCATACTGTACGATATTTTGTTGCATTTGTTGAATATCATCAGCATTTTGTTGTATTCTTTGAAAATCCCGAAGTTCTTGTTCGATGGGTTCCATTTCTTGTACGATCGTTTCCGGGAAAACGATTTTTCCTCGTTGTACGGTAGCGACCAGCCCTCGATGGAACGGATCGGATTTTTTTTTGAGAGCAGAAAGGTCATTTTCGTTTAGCAGTTCGAAGCGTCTACGAAGACGGATGAGATCATAAATCAATTCTAGAGCTTCTATGAATTTATTTTTTTGTGTTTCTTGACCTTGTTTTCGTTGAAGAGCTTGTTTCGTATTGTCCAAGAGATGTCTATAGAGATTTATAATTTGATTTAACAGTGAGTATTGTCTCCCGGGACTATATATTGTAATTCCTTTTTTTTTTAAAAGAGCACTGCAAGAATTTTCTCGATCCATCAATTTTTCATGAGTCCAAGAAGCGACACTAATGTCTTTCGTGAGTTGCTCACATGCTTTCAGAGTTTGACAATCCATTATTTTATTCTTTTTTTTTCTTTTAACTTTTAATATTTATTTTTTTTTCCATCATCTTTTTTTTCGGTTTGCAAATCATCAAGAAATATAAACAAATCATGGATATTTTTGCAGAAAAACTACGAGAATTTTGTGCAAGAAACAAAGAAATCTTCACGGATACTGAAATCGAAAAAATCGTAGACATTGCAATTTTTTGTTGTGAAAAAACAAATTCTTATCCAGATATGATAGATAAACAGACACATATGCCAGAAGAAGGAGGAATAGAGCTCCAATGGACATTGAGAGATGAATTAGATTTTGATGTATGTTTTTGGAAAGACGAAGGATATGTGAGTATAACAGCTCCCAAAAAAGTCGGGACAGAAGAATATTTTATTTTTTGGCGAGATTTTATGGGAGATTTCGAAAGTGACGTATCATCACCGATAAAAAAATCTCTGCAACAGTATTTTGAAAAAAACTGAAAAAAAAAAGTTCAAAAATAACTTTTGGAAATAAATCCTTTTCGAGTTCTTGCAATATCATCGAAGGAACAGATGTTCTTTCTTTTTAATGATTGTGAATCGAAGAGCAGATCGCACGATAACCCCCAATTTTCCTCGTATTTCCAAAAAATGTAGAAACGTCAAACCATTCTTCTTCTCTTTCGTTGTAACGATACCGATCCACGCGCAGTGAACAATAATTTACACATTTGTCAAAAAAAGTATCTCCCAAAGTTTTGCGCACTTCTTCGGAAGTAGATAAAATGCGCGCAACAAACGAGGACTTGCCCATTTCGAATTGACATGCTTCTTTCAAAATCCAATACTTTTCTTCTGACGGGTTTATTTGACTTTTGCGCAACAGTAATACCCCCGGGTTTTCTCCCTTCCATAAGTCAAATGTGGGGTGTCATAATAAAATTCAACGAAAGAGTCGATTTGGTAATCAGCATCTCTCCATAAACAATTTTCAACAAAGTCTTGATCGACTTGATAGTGATAATGTGTTTCGCGACTAATCAACATTGCCATATCTCTTTTTTATTTGATCTACATTTAATTTTTTTTATTGTTGTTTTACTATGCAATCTTCTTCGAAATATCTAGCGTACCACCTAAATTTTGGCGAAACATTTAGTAATGTGCCAAAGAAAACGGAGATACTTATTTGTTTTTTTAATTCATTGACTTCATTGAAAGGGATCTCGTCCTTGGTGAATTTACAATATCTTAATTGTTCTCATAATTCGTTGACTTCATTGAAAGGGATCTCGTCCTTGGTGAATTTACAATATCTTAATTGTTCTCATAATTCGTTGACTTTATTGTTGTAAAAATTACATATCGTCTTTAGAGGGTATTTTGCATTTGAAAAAATTAAAAACACTTCGTTGTAGTAATAATCACTTGTAAAATTTCAAATATATTCCGGAAAATGTGAAAGATATCTCAATTACCAATAACATTTCATACATATACAAACATCCCTGAATTTTCAGGAACATCAAAATTTCTGGAACTTTCGGAAGAAATAAAAAGTAACCGTTCTCATACGTATGTTGGTTTCATGACTGAAGAATTGATCAATAAACTTTATTGCGCTTTTTAAAATTTTGACTTTGCAATAATCAAAATTGGCATATGGTATATGGCATATAATATAAAGACTGCCAAAAAAAAAAAAGTGCAATACAATATTTTTTTTTTTTCTCAAAAGATCAAATACTTGTCACCCAACACTTTCTCTTTGTCAAACACCAGACGAGCTACGTTTTGAAAATAAAGTTTCAAAAAGATTTTGGTCTCGTAATCTATGTCTTTTGATTCGTCATCGCGCACAATGGCGGCGGCTTCGCCCAATGACATCCATTTGATATTTTCGATTTCCGTGAAATCCGGATGAAAATCTCTGGAAGTGGCTTTCATTAGGAACACGTGATGTGCGTCTGATACTCCGTAGGGATGAAAATCGGGACACATCCATCCTCCGATAAACATAGGACTAAAATTCGGATCCACGTCCAAACCGGTTTCTTCTTTCACTTCACGGGCTGCGGCGTTCAATGAATTTTCCCCTCGAGATACTCCTCCGGTGATTCGTCCCCATTCATTGCCTTTTTCGGAAATTAAACAAATATCATTTTCATCCGGAGAGAGAAGAAGCACACCGACGCCAATACGAGCATTGGAGACCTCAGGAACCCTGTCACATATGGATGGATGGTTCCATTTGTAATACGTAAATATGCGGCTCTTTTCTTCGTAAACGAAAAATTTGTATTTGCTCGCTATCAAGTCATCTAAAACTTTCCCAAAAAATTTTTCCGTCATCTTTACGTAAATCGCCCCGGTTTGATACTTTTTTTCCGTTCTTTCTAGGATAATCCCGAAAGCTAACGGAATGACAGAGTCTTCAAAAGTTATCGTAACAGAACCATATGGTCCGGTTTCGACGGATACATCTTTTCTATAATTTTCTTCATCCATTTCAATTTCTGTTTTCTGTTTTCTGTTTTCTGTTATGGATTGTAGTTTATTCTTTTTCACTGAATTACGAGAGATTGTTCTTTTTCACTGAATTATGAGAAATCTAAAGCAAAAATAGTTGTTTTGTTTCGAAAAAAAAAATCTATTTTGTGAAAAAAGAAGGTGTGATATAAAGAAAGGTTAATGTTTTTTGCGTCAACTTTTCTGGATATCCTGAAATTTCGAATGATTCATTTTTTATTCCACAAGTACTTGGAAGATAAAAAGACATCATATAAATAAAAAAGAAAAAAAAATAATATGTCTCCCGATATAATCACGGAAACGATTTTGCAACCTCTAACTGGTTCATCGTTTGCACAACACTAATCAGACCTTACGGCCTTGTATGAACAAGAATTGCGCACTTTGGACACGAAAATCCCATTGACGATCTCGAGTTTTTTCAACACCCCAACTGAAGAGACTGCAATAGAAGGGTTACTGAGATTAAATCAAGAATAAAGAATCTTTTACCCCAGAAATTGTGAGTTTCTTTGTCATCTGTCAGTTCCCGCAGCTCACGAGAAGTGGGATCGACTTTTGTCCAACTGGGCCAAATTTAGCGTTTCGCCCTTATATAAATTATACTATTTTTCTTGAATTTTTTTTGGAAGGAATTTTTTATTTTTTCCTAATTTTCATTCTCTGGAAAAAAATATCATGGAAAGATTAATTGCTGGACACTATCCTCGGCGGTGTTCTATAGAAGTAATTCGAAATACACCATGGATTCATCAGTATGAACAGCGTGAGATAGATATCGCTTGTGTTAATAACAAAATGGATGATATACGTCTCGCTGCTGCCTTCGGAAATGAATTCTTTGACGGATTCCACAGTGGTGAGATTACATCTGACGAAAATTTCAAAATCGTTTACCTGACCATGAATGAGATTGGACCCGGTGGATGCAAATTTAGATACACATTTTATTTTTGAAATAAATATTTTATTCTATTCGTCAAAATCGATTCCTTTGATAATTACGTCTTTTCCAGGACTTTGGATTAATTTATTTTCGTAATTATCAGTAGAAAACGAATAACAAGCGCAGGTTCCTTCCAGAGAATCGAATACCGAGGCATATCCGACACCGTCGGGGAACTTTTGAGGCAAATCCCCCATCCACTCTATACGACAATGTTTGTCGCAATCACTCAAATTATATAATTCAGAAGTGCTCTTTTTTTTTGCATGTTCGTCGTCAATGTCTGCATCCACGATGATATACGCTCCGTCGTTATTTTGAATACAATTCAATCCGTTACAATTCGAAAATGGACCTGGAGTTTTCCGTACCCCCGATACTGCCATTTCGTCCGAATCGTGAAAATCTACTCTGTAGTCTTGGAAAGATTCCAAATCCGAGATGGAATTAGCAGTGTATAGATTACAAACATGATCTATGACACCTTCAGCACGTTTATAACGGAGCCAGTTATAAAATTGACACGATTTTTCGTCTGCACAAGCATGTGAACATTTCGATGGTTCTGTCATATCTTGATTGTGTGATAATACGTATTTCCACGGGACTGACCTGTAATCCAATTTTTTTTCCTCCGTAAAAGTGCTGGATCCCGAACACTTGTTAGTTCCTGAATCACATATTTGACCCGGAGCACAATCAGCGTCAATCGTGCAATCGCTGGGAAGACATTGATCGTCCTCGCTGCATGTGTACCCCTCGTTACATTGATAGGGATTTTCCGAAATATTCGCGTAATTACATCCATAACAAGTGTGTGTGGACTGATCACAAGATGGGGTATTGATAGGACAATCTGAATCTTCAGAACATTCAGCACACTTATAAGACTGCGTCCCTTCGGTGTCTAATACGCAATAATTGTTTGGAGTAGCACAAGACTCGTAAATCCCACATTTACATACACCATCGTCGCACTTATTTGCATTGACAGCGCCGGCATACGAGCAATCCATATCACTGATGCACTGTACACATTTCTTTTTTTCCGGATCACAAATATTTCTTCCTTCCGTGAAATCTTTGCAATCTAAATTATCCTGACATTCTTCACCACCAATCATGAAATAAATACCGATTCCTATACATATAAAAAATAAAATAAAAAGAACGATTATGACATAAGAAGTAAAAGTCCATGAAGACGCAGAATTCCCTTTGGTCTTCATATTTTTCGCTTATATTTTGTAGATATTTTCTTTATTTTTAACAGTACATATATTTATTTCGTCCAAAGTCAAAACAAAAAAAAAAAATCGGTGTGGAAAATACACATGTGTCGAAATATTTTTTTAAAAAAAATTCTCTGTTAATCCTGTAAATCATTTACATTTTTCGGATGCCAATAGTATTACACACGCTATCCAAATTACATATGAACACCTTAAAATGACCTGTGATTATAATTTTTTAGCTGACATGATATTTCAAATTTATGAACAAACCAACGCAAAACTAGGTGTCAATTCATATGTCAACATTTCGTCTACGTTTTTTTCTCCCTCGTGGACAAAAGCGATCATTTTTTCGCCATCGAGTGTAGATATTTCATCCAGCAAAGTCAAAGTGTTGTCACCTGCAACATATTATTATTCAGAAATTTATTTGTTTGATGTTCGTTTTCATACCCAAAAGTATTTCATGTTTTTGTTGGGCAATTACACTGATATGAGAACATCGAGGTGTGTAATATGAAACACGAACATCCCCTAGTGAGTATTCATCAGATTGATAATCAAAAAAAATAATATTCATGATTTAACAAACACATACCTGCCGTACATCCAAAATTATCCCCAAATTGCCAATCAAACAAACTTCCTTCTAAAAATTTTAAACTCCATTTCATCCGTTGTTCTTCCTGGGTGATTTCATATGGGGAAAAAAAATATCCATCTCCCGTAAATGTGAACGAATTTTTCGTGTGTGCGTCTGATATTTCAAAATCACGCAAATCATCGAGCGTCCATTCCGAGAAATGTTCTTTAGTTCTCATTCTACCGAGAATATTCGCAGAGAGAAGGAAACCATTCACTTCTACATTATCTGAAACAAATGAATGTGAAGGATAAGGATTTCTCTGTGGATTGTGATGAGCACCAGGTTGGTCGAAATAAAAGCTCGAAATTATCATCGACCTCCAATCCTGTATATGAATATAGAATCATCACAAATGAGGATTTATCATTGTCAATTATATATTACTTTTACATAATAGTAAACCGTTTCACAATTACAGTCATATGTTTCCTCTTTGTCCTCTTCATGTCCCGAATCGTCAATCACTGTGATCGTTCGTGTACCTATTGTCAGTAAAAAAATTAAATTGGTATTCATTTTTAGTTTCGAATTAATGATGGAAAAAAAAATATTAACATGTGTCACATGTTGTGTAATAATATTCTTGCCATTGACAGTACTCTGTATATCTGCGGAGGGAAATCGATTTGACGGTCAACCCAAAATCTCCATCCATTACGCGAGTATTGTTATCAATCTACGTGAAACATACTAAGAAATTATTTATAGATATGTAAATCCAAGAAACCATTCCAGAAGTATGAATGACAGCACGGTCTCCTTCCAAAAATAGTTGCGGGAAAACTACTTCTTTTACTTGTTCTTTTACCTCCATAATTGATTCCACGAGTTTTGCTTGATGATGCTCGGCACATAATGCGGCAATGAGATACACGATTAGGAACATACCCCACAATGTAACATCACATTCTCCAAAATCGAGATCCAGATCTGGGTATGAGTTAATATAATTCTGGTGAAATTGACATGATATGTGACCAAATGTTTCTTACTCTGTGTGGTATTTTTCTTCCTGCGAATTTTTTCGCGCGAATCGTTATTTACATTATGTTTTATCGTTCTCCCTATGCGCATTGATCCACTCGAAGAATAATTCACCATGACTTACTGTTGTTAAATTTTCTGCCGAAAAAAGAAATGAAAAACCAAGATTGAAAGTTACCAATATAATTCGCCATGAGTCACGACCATGACTAACTCTAAGTGTTCAGTGAATTTATATTTTTGCAATTTATGTATTTTTGACCCAAATGTATATTCACAGGCAAATAAACCAACATTTTCCTTATTTAGCGACATCATATTGGATAGTAAATGTTAGGATTAGTGTTGTGCAAAAAGATGGAAACTCGAAGAGAACGAGTACGTTCTGGGGACTCTTGAATTAAAAATTAAAATAAACAAATTGACCACAATTGCAGAATTGTCATCTCGAGATGAAATTATTTATTTTTTTTTCGACGGTATATATGATTATTTTATCCCATTTGTGATTTTTGGTTTCTTGGAGGATGAAGATAAAAATATGAAAATGAGAATCAAAATAATAAAAATCACGAAAGCAGCCAGAAACATAGAAAACGAGATGGTATGTTTTTGAAAAAAATCATCGACATGGTCTTGTAAAGAAGATTCCGGAGGGACTCCCGATCCACATTGGATGTACACTTTGTTTCCGTCCATTTCGGTATAAGCAGCATCACTTTGAATCGCGATTTGAGCACAAACGTCATTCGCACACGTAAATCCATAAGAAGAGTCGGTATCTCCGGTATTGTTCGTTGGTTCTTTAAAGGTTTCCGTTCCGATAATATAATTGGTCGCATCTGCGCAGGGTCTATAATAACATCCCGGTTTTAAACCCAACGGTGCAATCTCCGTGGAAACTTTATGAAAAGATTCGTAATTCGGATTATTGACGTTATCTCTGCTGAAACAATTGCAATCCTCCGATTCTGGATATTTGTTACAATAAATATTTCCTATCGATTCCATGATCGAAAATTTATAAGGGCCATGAGCGTTCAACCACTCTTTGCATTTTTTCCCTTCAGGACCAGAAGACATCAAATTCGAACATTTACTTCTTTTTCTGGGAGTAGAATTTTCAGCTACGACGGATAAAGGTTCGATACCGCAATTGGAAGATTGTTGCGAACACATATTGATCATCACTCTGTCATAGTTATCCGTATAAATTTCTTTTGGATTTGTGGATATGATCTTCCCATCGGACGAAGCCAAACATCTTCGATAAGTGTCGAATGCGGAAGTTTTTGCATTGCAAAGTTTGTCATCTCTTTTGTATTTTCCGTATTTTTTTTCGTATGCTTCGACGTGCTTCAGTGTCGTAAATTTCGAAGCATCATACTCGCAATTCAATGGACACGCCTGTGTGAATGTGGTCGTTTCGCGCCCCACTGCAGATGCCCCGTCCAATTGATCACAAGATTTGGGAAAATATCCTTGTGTCACTGTGTCCATTAAAATGTCAGTTTCCCACGTTTCGGGGCGATAATTCATTCCGTCCCATGGTTCAATAATGCCACAAAGTCGTTCGACTGGATCGATACAAAGGAATTTTGTCCCTTCACACCCTTCGGCTTTACAATCTAACCCTCCCCATGACCAGTAATTATTTTCACCCACTTTGCAACTTTCGGCAGTAAATCCAGCTGCTGTATCCAGGCGTTCGCGAAAGCCGAGGGTTAAATCTGCCGCATAATCGTCGTCCCAAGACATCGCTTTATCTCGTTCTTCCGAACCTCTCTGACAAATAGATTCCAGCTCTCCGCTTTCATTTAATCGAGCTTTATACTTTGGACACTGCGACCCAGTGCGTGGTTGCAAAATTGTTTCCGTAATCAAATCGGAAGACATTTGTATATTTTTATCTTTTTTATTAATATTATGTCTTTTTATCTTTCAAGTGTGTGGAATTTATAAAAATAAAAAAATAAAAATTCCCAAAATTATCGGTCGAAGGGAGAAAGTCAGCATTGCGGAAAATAATAATTACTTCAAAGTTGGGTTTCCTTGAAATCAAAAACCAGAAAAAAAAATGTGAGATGGATGTCACTAGGCGATGCTTCCTCCATTATTTCCAAAATTTTATTCGTTGTGCATCAAACACTTATGAAGTTTTTGGTGGAAAGTATTTTTATTTCTAGAATTCTTCAAAAAAATAAATAAAGTCTCTCAAGATTTTCAAAAGTCATGAAACCAACATAAGAATTCTTCTTTTTTCTTTCTTCTTTTAGTCCTAGAAATTTCAATGTCCCAGCAAGTTCGTGGGGGTCTGAGTGATCACTACATCTGTCATCTATGGGATTATCGCGATAAGAAATATTAAATATATTTCTTGGAAGAAATTTTAAACTTTCCAAGCGATTTTTTATACAATTCAAAAACTTTAGTTTTTCCAAATGTAAAAGACCTTTCAAAGATGATATCGAATTATCGAAACAATTAAGTTTCCGCAAATTGACCAAGGAAAAAATATTTTCAAAAGAAGATATCAAATTGCAAGAACAATCGAGATACCGCAAATTCAGGAGAGAAGATATTTCTTTCAAAGATGATATGGAATTAAAAGAACACGAAAGTTTCCGTAAATTTGCGAAAGAATAAATCCCTTCCAAAGAAGTCAAATAATTCCAACTACAATTGAGTTTCCGTAAATTGACTAGATTATCAAAGTCATTCAAAGATCTCAAATGATTCCAAGAGCAATCCAAATCCTCCGTTTTTTCTGACACATCTCTTAATTTTTCTTTCCATGACAATGTGTATCTTAGCTGTCCCATGGCAAAACGAAAACAAAAATAATGCAATTTGGAGTTATTTCGAACAATTAGTTCACTGAATTATCAAGAAATTATTTTTAGTTTTATTAATTTATTTAAAAAAAAAACAAAACAAAAGATGCAGAGTATTTTTGCCCATACGATATTGGAGTCTACATGTCGAAAGTATGAGTACTGTGAAGAATGGGGTATTATTCGTGATGCCAATATCGATACAAATCTCGTGATTCATTTGATAAATGGTTGGAAAACGGAATGCCTATTTCTCGATAAAATTATCACAATATTTGGGGATTTTTGCGTCACCATCACGGAGAATAATCTGGATAGAGGGATTTCGATAGCTTTTACGAATTCAACAACAAAAATTCAGTATCTGTTTTATTGTAAAAAGTATGATTTATTATGTTGAAATAAAATATAAAAGATTATCATGATGATGCCTGTTCTCCCCAATAATGCTGCCGTCATAGTGGAACCCAGAAAACACGCCGCGCTTCGATTCGTGGTCTCAAATTTTCGAAAACATCTGAAAATCGAAAACTGGCCAATCTACATGATTCATGGGACAAAAAACTCAGAGTACGCAAAAGAACAATTGAAAAATATAGAAAACATCACATTTATTAACTGTGGCAAGGGTAATTTTCAGATTGAAGATTATTCCGCTTATTTGACATCTGAAGCTTTCTGGAATCTTTTTCCGAGACAAATCGAAAATATCTTAATTTTTCAAACAGATACACTTCTTTTCGGACCCGATATTGATCCATTTTTAAAGTATGATTATGTGGGAGCTCCGTGGAAATGGAATAAAAAGTCAGGAAACGGCGGTCTATCGCTTCGTAAAAAATCTTCAATGATTGAAGCAATCCAGCACAATGACAAACAATTACATCAAAAAAAAATAAAAAGACATCCAGAAGATGTGTTTTATGCGAAATACTTGTATAATCACATTCACAACAAAAACAATGGAAAAGAAAGTTACAAATTGCCTTCGTTTGCAGTAGCGAAACGATTCTCCGTAGAATCTTCATTTCACAAAAATCCTTTGGGAATTCATAAATGTTGGAGACACATGAAAGGGAAACGATGGAAAACTCTGACCAAAAAACATCCCGAAATCAAAAAATTAAAAGCACTTCAGTACAGTGTGGATGCTAAAAAAATTCCCGAAAATGAAAAAAAAGTCTTGTCCTCTAAGGGAATTTCAAAAAAGAAAGGAAAAAAAGAAGATAACAAAAAAAAAATGCTCAAGAAATTGCTTCAAAAAAGTAAAAAAATCAAAAAGAAAAACGCGGCAATAACAAAAAAAAAGAAATGAATGAGAATTTTATTTATATTGATTTTGTTGTTTTATGCTTTTTGTATTCCCACCGCGAAATTTTCGATGTTCCCTTTGGAAAGTAAATGTTTTAAATTCCCGACGCTCATGGGAACCACCTTGGAATGTATCATTTTCCCTTCTTTTGGGTAAATCATGATTCTTTTGATGTCTTGCAGAGAAAAGGAAGACGTGAGAAATTCGGCATCCTGAAAGTCATTGGCGTAACAGGCAGCCAAAAGTTTCGCGTCGTCTCCGTGACATGTCAGTCTTTTCATTTTTTCTTCGGTTTCTTCATTGGCGATGACCAGTGATGCGGTTACATCTTTCCCGTTGGTATGAATATTCAAGAAAAAAGGAATATCTCCGGGTTCCGCAATCATCGCATTTTTAAATTGCATGAGAATCGGCAGTGAGGCTTCGAGCGCTTTGATGGCAACACGAATTCCTTTTTGATCCTTTTTTTTTTCCGTGATATTATGAAAGGTGGCATCCATGCTCATCCATTCATCATATAATTTTTGTTTAGATGTATCCATTATTTGCCCTTTCTTTAAAGACTTCTTTTTATTTATTTTCAAATAATTAAAGTAAAAATAAAATAACAATATGAAGAATTTCGAAGATTTAACTTACTCAACGACAAATTCTCAGAGAGAAGATCGAACTTTACTCTTCGGTGCTCCTTTGACTTTTCAAAAAAAAAAAGAAGAAGAAGAAGAAGAAGAAATCTTTTATTCCATTTCGTTATCTTTTGTAATCTTATTTTTAGTTTTATTATTATTTTTGATCATCTGCGCCATCTTGTTTTCTATTTCTTGAAATACAAGAGAGAAAAAGTTTCCCCGTTTGGTGAAAGATCTTCACCATCACAGAAACCGGTGGCCACTGAGACTTTTTGTATTTTGTCGGAGATGGATTGCACCAACAAATAAATATATTTTAAACACAAATTATCTTCTCTGGAAATTTCGTGGAATCCGAGAATTTCGTCCCATTCATTTATAATCATCATGTACTTTGTCGTTCCTTCACCTTCCAGGGTTTGGAACAATTGAGAAAGCGTAAATTTTAAGGAAGTGTTATCATCGAGTTCCACCGTCAACGAAGAACATGGTTCAACTAACAAGTGAATTCCGACGAATACTATTTTTTCGGCGACATTTGTGAAAGTAGTTGTTTGCAAAGAAGAGTTAGACATTCTTTTTATTTGTTTATTTATTTATCATTTTATAATTTTCCCATTATTGTTTCCAATTTCGATTGATCAATTTCGGAGGATGATATCAGTTCTTCTATTTCCACCATGGCCGTGATATAGAGTTTGTACTTTTGTTCGGATGTAACGTATTTCTCGTATTCTTTGGCCAAATCATAAATTATTTTTTTGTCATCTTTATACTTCCGTAAAATAATTATATATTTAATCATTGTATCTTCGTTTGGCACGGGACATCTGGCCATGTCTTCTACTTTAATTACAAATTCTAATAAACCCTTTTTTTGTAATTCCTCACGATATAAAGAAGACATTCTCTGGTGTTCTTTCAATTTAACGGATTTATTGTGACTTCCGTGATCTGCGGAACCTCCAGTGACAAAGTTAAACGAATGTTTACATATCGCACAAGTCATCATCTGGCATCCCTCGTACTTGAAAATCGGAACATTACAATTTGGGCACCTCGTGACATTTTTCATATCCTGGACAGAATCGACGTCTTCTTTTTTGCACGTGTGTTGTAAATTTTTTTTTTTTTCACATTCTTTACAAAAGATCGTTTCGCACAAAGAGCATACGTAATTTTGATTTAAACTACCTCTGCATGACATTCGGAAACATGGTCCGATACCCATCGTGAGTTCTTTTTCGACAACTTCTTTGCGTGATTTGTCGATGTTTTTCATTTTTTTGCTCATACAAATATTGGCCGTTAATAATACGGCTTTCGGCAAATTTTTGCTGATAAATATGAGCTTTTCTTCCCTCATTTTGTTCAATATTTCCTCTTTTTCCATTCGCGCTCTGATTTTTTCATTCGGTTTGGACAGAAAATAATGCTTCAAACATTCTAAATAAGAAGGCAGCAAATCTTTCACTTTTTTTATGACGGATAAGTGATAAATAGCTTCACAGTTGGTACACTTGGGCAAAGAGTTATCTTCTTTCATATATCTAAAATAAATTACAGCACATTCGACACATATTGGGGTTTTGCAGGAGTCGACCGGACAAACAATATAATTGGAATTCATATCCTCATAACAAACGACACAAGACATCCCATTCGTGAATTTGTTGGAGGCTTTGTTAGACATTGTCAAATTTTGTGATTTATGTAAAATGCATATATATTGTGATTTTATTAACAAAAAAAAACACGTTCGAGTGAGTGGGAAGTGGATGGGAACGAATTTATAAAAATATCATTATTATATAAAATCTATCCACATGGGAAGAAATATCGATCACTTGAGTCCATTTCAGAAAAATATATTTTTCGAAACGAAAGCCAAAGGAAATTGTGCCCTCTATGTGCCCATGGGCACTGGTAAAACCATCATAGCCGCGACGGTTTCATTGATCACGCAAGAAGAAATGGACCATCCCACGCCAATACTCATTATTGCTTCGAAATCGCTGATTAGTGATTGGGAGGCAGAATTTAAAAAGTTTTTCGGAGATACGGTTTCCGTGCATATCATGCATCATCAGAATCATTGCAAAAACATTTTTCTTTGCGACGTCTCCAAATATCACGTGATTATCACCACCCCGGAAGTTATGACCAAACAGTACAAACATTACGAAATGGAAAACAAAATCATTCGGAGAGAAGTATTGGGACCCGATCCATTCGGGCCTCTCACCGTGATTTACGAAAAAAATGAAACGCCATTGGGTGACACATCCATCGGTCCAAATCCCATTTACACTACGAAATGGGCCGCGGTGGTCATCGACGAAGGACATCATTATCTCAATCACAAGACTCATCGAACGAGGGCGATGATCGGTTTGAGTGCTCATCGAAAATGGATATTATCGGGAACCATTTTGGCCGAACCGAAACCCGATAATATCATGGGATATGGTCTCTTGATCGATAACCCAGATGTTCCCAGAAATTTCCCGGATTTTTTGCGATATTTTTACAGCAGAACATACAGGGGAATCGGAAATACGCTCGTGAAAAGAAAACGAAACGAGGATTATGACATCAAAGAATTGGGTCAAATCATCAATACCGTGGTGGTCTCCCATCCTCTGCGACAGGAGGAGGCAGATTTGTACATGGGAATCAAAAATGTCATATCCGTAGTTGTCTCGAGATTGTCAGAAATAAAACATTTACCCAATCCGGTGTTGAAAGCGGAAAGCAAAATTTTAAGAGGAATGGTGATGGGGATGTTCGGCTATCTGAAGGAAACTTTGATTTGTCCGTTGGTTCCGATCACTTCGATGTATATCCGAATGTCGGATTTAAAAAGTAGAGATTCCGTGGTCGCTTCCTTTGCAAAAGAACTTCTGACCATAAATAAGGAGTGGTTGAATGACGAAAATGCGGTATTTTCCAGCAGATTGAAAGAAGTGTGTCATATCGTGAATAAACATCCGGCCCAAAATGTCATTATTTTTTCGGCTTTTCGAACCATCGTTGATCTTCTTCGTTATTTTCTTCCAAAATCGAGACCGTTTTTTACTTTCGAAGGTTCCGACACCGCTTCGAAAAGACACAATTGCGTCTCCGAATGGGGGGAATCCACAGGGGGGATAATGGCTCTGACGCATTCTGTGGGGTCTTGTGGACTCAATTTGCAGAAAGGGAGTGTCGTCATCTGTGCAGATCACGGATGGAATGCGGATATTGATGAACAATGTATAGCAAGAATGATAAGAAGGGGACAAAAAAATAATAATTTATTCGTTTATCACCTCACTTCGAATACCGGCATGGAAGCGGATATGTTTAAATTACACGAAGCGAAATTGAACATTGGAAATTGTTTGGAAACTGGCAAAGTTCCCGAAAAGGTTCCAAAGATGAACATTGCCCAAATAATTCGGCTTGTCGAACTGAAGGATAACTGCAAAATATTGAAAAATATTCATAATATCGAAAATGAAGACTTCATTATGATTGATTGATAAAAAAAAATAATGTTGGACATACGCTAGCTTTATTCTATTTTCTATTTTAAGTTATATTTTGTTGGATGATAAAATTTGGAAAAATGGCAAAGCAGAGTGCTCTCCAAAATACGAGAATTATAAATCAGTAAATTTTTTAAAAAAAATGGACAGATATGAGATTGTTCAGGCTAAACATTTTGCAGAAAAGGACAAGAGGGAATGTGAGAATGTCGCCGATCACCTTCGACTTTCAATTCTCCCGACGTCATCCGGGGATGCATTGTATCAACGAGTGGTACACAGAGGAACAAATTCGCGAAACAAGAAAGAAAGCTTTGACTTCGAATTTATTCACAAAGAGGCAAAAAAAAATATATTTCAAGAGAAAAAATTAGATCTAAGTTACATGTATGAAGAATAAAAATAATATGATGACAATTTTCCAAATCATAAACACTTATCTTAAATTCCATTTATTACTTATTTTTTTTTTGTTTTGTTTTTTCATTGTGCTTCGGTATCGAGTTTGGGATTGTCGTAACATTGAGATTGATCGATATCTTCGACCGTTCTGGTATAATGATCTTTTCGGTGGACCATATCTTCGCTGATGAATTGTGCTAATTTTTGTCTCGCGTTGTAGTGTTTGTAGAAATCCCATTGCTCTCCGTTGATGATAGCTCTCTGTTCGATCATATCATTGAGAGTCTTGTGTCTGGCAGGTTTGTATTTGTTGTAAAGGTTGCAAGAAGGGGCATTCACAAAAACCGAAGGACAGCCGACAAATGTCGGTTCCCAAGCAACGCGCATCTCGCACGGGAGAGGATCGGAATTACAATTATTCGGGTCCAATACTTTATTTTGCGCCCGAACGTTTGCATAGAGATTATCTTTTGCCAGATTTTCCAAAGATCGTTCCATGTAGAAAGGTGCATTTGGATCTTCGATTTCCGTTTCGGGATCTTCGATTTCCGTTCCGGGAAGGTTTCCGGAGATGAGATTTTCTTGAGTGGGATGAAGAGGATGAGCGAAATCTTCAGAAATAAAAGGAGGTTGATAATTATCATGTTGATGACGAAAATCTTTCTTTGAGTGATAAGAGGAAAAGGGAATTTCTTGATCGTTTCCAGATTGAGCAATCATAAACACGATCACTAAGATGAATGCAAAAAGAAAAATAACTCCAAACAAAAGAAGAGATTGATGACAAATGGAAATGATAAATAGTATGATAATGAGAATCCACAGCAGAATCCAAGCAAAAAATGAAATAGAACAATTCATATCAACTTAGTTTTTTCAAATATTTCTTTTCTTTTCTTTTTTTTAACAAAGAGAATCACATTTTAATTTTTTTTCATACAAAAGGCAATGTATCACCTTCCTTTTCTTTTTTTTTTTGGGGAAATAAATATCGAATGTCCTCATTTTCACACATAAATGGGATGATACTAGTGTTGTGCAGATGGTTCGGTTCGCCAGTAGTGAAACGGTTCACCATTTAGCCAAACCGGTTCGCTAGTGACGAACCGGTTCGTCATTTGCACAACACTACCCCAGCGATAAACCGGTCCGTTATTTGTACAACACTAGTACTTACTCTTTTCGCCATGATAATTCAGTGAAATAATTTTCTTTCTTTTTTTTTTTTTTTGAGAAAACAAGAGAAGAAAAGATTGTCACTTGCTTGAAAATTATATTTCCGCGAAACAAATGGATGTACAAAATGACGACGTTCTCATGCAGGAACCCGATAATCCGTCATCAGAACCCGAAAATCCGCCACCAGAACCCGATAATCCGCCACCAGAACCCGATAATCCGCCACCAGAACCCGAAAATCCGCCACCAGAACCCGAAAATCCGCCACCAGAATCCGAAATTTCACCACAAGAGCTCAAAGAAGAAAAAAAATGTACCCAAATGATCACGAAAAAAAAACACATCGCTATGTTTAAAAAGTTGAAACCGATTTTGTTCGATGAATATTTCTGCTACCTGCGAAATTGGAAAAATTACAAAGGCAGTCTGTTTCAAGAGATATACAATGCGACTTTTGTGTTCAAATCCAATACGAGACCCGACGAATATTCTTATACCCGGTGTTTGCTTTTATATCAAGTGGTAAAGGGATGGCTCCTGCAACAAATCAAAATTCACAAAGACATGTTGGAAAAAGAAAAAGAAAAAGAAGATGAATTTTTTTTGCAGCAGTACATAAAACGATGGAACATCTTCCGCGATGAGTTCGAAAAATTAAGTTTTTGCCTCTCTCATGTGGAAAATAATTTGATGATGTATGCTAAGCAAGAAAACTCCTTGAGTTTTTTTTTTTCAGAAAGCAACATGATAAAAACATATTACACCGGAAAAATTATGCCCATTTACGATACCGGAATTGACATTTGGAAAACCTATGTATTTTCGAAAAAATGTAAGGCGACATTTTCTAAAATCTTAATTTATTACGACGAAATGAGACAAGGAAATCCCGGGGATGAAGTTTTACTTAAAGGTTTCTTATCGTATATCGACACATTCGACAATAGAAAAGAGAAATTTCAGAAAATTTTTTTGGAAAACACGAGAAAATACTATGCAAAAAAGTGCGATTTTCCGGATGATCTTTCTTGTTTCGATATTGTCAAAAAAGTGTATGATTTGAGGTCTCGAGAAGTCTCTTTGTGTAACAAATTTTTCAATTCTACCACGATTAGGGAAAATATGGGAATTTTCGACTCTATCTTTTTTTATGCGTTAGGTAATGATGGTGGTGTATACGAGTCCATTCTGAAAAATACCATCTTCGAGTTTACGCAGTTTCATGTCGAATATTGCAATTATGTATTTCAGTTCACCCGATATATCATCGATGCCAAGAAAAGAATTATTTTATTTGTCAAAAATATGTTAATTCAAAAAGGAAAAGAATTATGCGGAATTGATGAAAGTTCAGAAACCCCCATGAATATCATCGGTGATGGAGATTTGATCAAGACAATTATTAAATTCGTCGGTGATATCTATTGTTCTTTGGAATGCAAATTCTGCAATGATTCGGATTATAAATCATCATTCGATCAAGGTATTAGATTTATTCTGAACAAGTACGAAAATGCCGGATTGTTATTGGCCAATTATTGTGATGATATTCTGCGGAAAAATGGACCGATAAAAATTGACGAATGTGAAAGAATTTTAAAATTGAAGGATATTATGACCGTAGTCGAACTCTTGAATGACAAGTATCAGTTTATTCACTTTGGGAAAAGAAAAGGTCTCAATCGGTATTTGCAAACAAACACATTTTCGGATTCTTTGGAAGATCATTGGGTTAAAATTATCAAGGAATCTTTTGGATTGAGCGAAGTTCGATATTTCAAGTCTATTCACGAAGAAAACTCGTCCTCAAAAGACTTTACAAAAGAATTTTCTGCTTGTCCAAGCAACTTGTATCCTGATTTCTTATCAATCATGATTTTGCCCTTTGGTATTTTCGATTTGAAATGTGATTCCACGGATCGATGGAACATGCCTTCTAAAATTATTGCGAACATGGTATGTTTTGAAAAATTTTATACCGGAAAAAAACATCCCAACCGTAATTTGAAATGGTCCTTTGTCAATTCCACTTTCGACGTGAAAGTCCATATTCCTGCAGGCAACGGGAAACACGCATCTTATGTGTTTAAATGCACTCATGAACAAATGTTGGTATTGATGCAATTCGAAAACATGAGATCCAAGTGGACTCTTGAAGAACTCAAAGAAAGAACAAAACTTCCCGCTTCTGTCATCCAAGAAGTCATTGTAGTCCTCAAGCAAAAACTTCGTCTGATTGCGTCCACCAAAGAAAACTATTTTACGATTTACCCGAAATTTACCAGCAAAATTCTTCACATTAATTTGACGTCTTTCTCTAAAACTAAAATGAATGAAAAAAAGATTTCTGCGACCGCGCACGTTCATGATAGAGAATTGAATGCGAAAAGGGAGCAGATTGTTCAAGCAGCCATCATACGAATCATGAAAGCTTCTAAAATGATTTCCTTTGAAAGATTGCGTGCAGGGATCGTGGAACAATTGTGTCATAATTTTCAGCCAAACGTTTCTTTTATTCAATCCACGATTTCCAAACTTATTGAGAAAGAGTACATGGAGAAGGTTCTTTCGGATGATGGAAACTCGTCGAATGAATTGACATATAGGTATATCGAAAGTTGATTAACGAATTATACGTGAAAAAGAATAACAAAGAATTCCCATGAATCCTGGCAAAATTATAAAATAAGAAATAAATTGTAATGGCGTTTGATTTAACAATAAAATTAAAAAACCAAAAATCACGGTGACACAAATGCGATGATGAAATTCATTTTTTTCATGAGAAATTTTATCATCATAGGACGATGATAGTAAAAATAATAAAATATTCCACGAAAGTAAAATAATAAATAATAATATCGTAATATCGTTGAATTTCATTTTATTTTTTTGCATTTATTTTTTTTGTGTTTATTCTTCATCTTCATCTTCATCTTCATCTTTATCTTCATTTTCATCTTCATCTTT
>Ga0316207_10000390_pt1 | contig 75133 bp, 62 predicted proteins | sample 6weekpyrite_MG_FD_204943 | JGI IMG/M metagenome (GOLD analysis project Ga0316207, IMG submission 204943) | Microbial mat bacterial communities from mineral coupon in-situ incubated in ocean water Damariscotta River, Maine, United States -... | ecosystem: Environmental > Aquatic > Marine >... | reverse complement strand
CATCAATATGCTCGTTGTATGTCCATTTCGTCGCTGATCCGTCATCCCTCTAGCCTAACACAACTGTGTAGCAGCTAAAGCCTTGCACTAAAGTGCATAGTTTTGACTAACGGTTTGGGACAATAAAAAATACCCATAGAAATAAGCAACTGACTCTGACTATATGGAGTTAGTCGGTAGAGCGACTCAAAAGACCAAGCTAAAGGATGCTACCATCAAGCTTACACCAAAGTTTTCACAACGTGTTTGTTTTTAGGTTTCCGCTTCATTAGTGACTATTCACTAAAAGGATTTTTAACATCCGGTTTTGGCTTCAGTTTTCGACTAATGATATCTGGCTGGTTTTGTCGCACACGATGTTTAGGTTTCATCAATACAGGTTGCATACTTTGATCTTCTTTATGCACCAGTAATGCGCATAAAAACGCGAAATAAAGTGCGTTGGCAGGAATATGTAAATTAAAGTCGGTAAAACTGTGTAACAACATACTCAATATACCAATACCCGCACCCGCTTGCACAAAATTAAACAGGCTCCATCGTTTAATCATTAACAATAACGCAAACTGGCGGATATACAGTAAGACAAAACCAATAATCAAAACAAAAGCGATTAATCCACTTTCCATAAACCATTCCAGATAATCATTATGCGCATGCATAACACGCGCGCTGATCTCAATCGGTTGAAATGCGTGATAAACATGCGTAAATGTACCCGGACCACTTCCGAGAGGAAAAAACTCACCGATAGCTTGAAATGTGGTCTGAAATAATGTCCATCGAGCATCCTCCATGGCACTATCCAGACTAAAACGCTGTAATACCGGCGCCAAACCAATTTCCGCAGCAAAAATAAATGCCAGAAAAATGATAACTGATATAAAATGAGAACCGTGTTGACCACCAATTCGTTTGATAAAAATCATAGCACTTAAAAATATACCCAACATAACGACAGATAATCCCGTTCGAGATCGGGAAAATACCACCGCCAAAAGTAAAATCGTCAAAATAAAAGCGAAATACAACACAAAGTTGCCATGCCCCTGAAACCATTCACTCAAACGCTGCTTTCTGGTGCTTTGTGTATTCACAATAGTTTGATGGAAGCTAATGCGCGCAATCATTAAACCAATACCAATAGGTATAAACATTTCCAACAAGCCAGCAAAATGATTTCGATTTGCATAACTACCTACTGCATTTACCGTATCTTTCATACCCAAACGCCAGAAGCTTTCTGAGCCACTTCCATATTGAATTAATCCTAGCAATGCCTGAGATAGACACAAAATCATCATAAGCAACACGAGTCTATATAACTGTCTAGTAGGCAGGCCAAGTAATGCTGCAAATAAAATCACAGCAGGCAGTGATGCCAGCCAGGTCATTTGAGTAGACTGCTCGTGCAAAGACAAAGGCATCCAGCTTGGCGCGGTATCCAATAAAAAGACAACCTGGGCATAAAGTTCACGACCGGGTAACTGTTGCCATATCTCAACGGGTATTGGAACCAAATAAAGCAAGGGATAAGCAACAAATACAATCAATATACCCATCTGCCAACGATTCAAATGGCGTAAAAATTCAGGTTTTACAATAAGAAAGTACAACATGAAGATGCTAAGCAACTCGATTAACATCAACGCTAAAGGACGATTACCGCCACGGATCAGCGGTGCAAAAATCAGGAGGAATGCAGAAGAATAAAAAAGAAAAGTGGAGTGATGATTTGTCTGATCATTTTGGGTGCCTACATCCATATACTACGCGCCGTCCCTGAAACATAAATACATCTAATATTAGTTTATTCGGATCGCATATGACATAAATTGAGTTATTTGGAGAATTTCTCAGAATCCGCGACTGTAAACTTTTACTCAAGTTTCAGAGTTTAAATAGAATTGCAGAGAACAAGCGCTTGTGACGACTACTGGGCGCTCAGTGGCGTTTTCTTGGTTGTTTTACTTTCACCGCCACCACCAGCTAAAGTTGAGAATAAAACAGCACCGGTTAGTGCTGCTGGAACAGCAATGGTAGGTCCGAGGCTGGCTAAAAACGAGGGTTCTTCTGTCGCCACCGAGGTTGGCTCTGTCATTTGCTCTTCAATAACAAATGCACCAAGCGCTCCACCTTCCGGTCTTACTTCGGATTTTACCGATGTTTTTTGATCAGTTTGTTCAACATCCATTTCCATCGCTCCAAGAGCCGCCGCAAACACTGGCCCTTGAGATTTGATTGTTATGGCTTGCGTAAAGCACTGAGACAAATCTTTAATTTCGACAAAAGTATTTTCAACAAGATGTGTTTTACAACCATTACGTTGAATTACAGTGGCTGTGGCGCCTTCCAAAACCATTAACTGATCGCCATCCTTCAATCGTACACCATTACGCGCAGGTATATAGTTTTCACCAGTATTGATCATAATAACGCCCTTAATATGGTTTACCACAGCTGAAGGCGCTGCAGCAAAGGCGTGAGAGCTAACAAAAACAAGAAATGTAAAGAATAATAGATTAACTGGTTTTTTCATCGACATGATTGAGAAACTACGTTGTAATTGGTCTAATTTTAACCAAACGTGGATTTGACCACAAACTTGATTAACAAACAGTGATAAGCTATTGAAAATAGGAATTAATTCATTTTTCTGATGCGCATATCGTCAAACCATAATACACCATTCACCCTGAAATCATCCTTACGCTTACCAAGCGAAAACAAGCGCAATTCCTGAGCCTCGCAACCGTGGTCAGGCACCTGAAAATCAAAAGAAAAATTCTTCCATTGATCCACACCTAAAAAGCGCTCACTTTCACCAAGTTGTTTGCGTTTATCGCTAATACAATGTACTTGCCATTGCACACCATAAGTCGATCGTATGGAGTCTTTTCTGACGCGACCACGTAAACGATGTTCTCCAGGTGATAAATATAGGGGTTGATGTAGATGGCTGAAACGTTCTGGTTTATTGCGGAAAACAATTCTTAATGCACTTTCACCATTAACGCCATAAGTGTGCAGTGTATCAACTGCGGCAGATTCAGTTGCCTGTGAAAACCAGGAAAATCCCGTGTTTTGAAACGTTTGTTCAAATCCACCATTGTATAGTTGGCCTAAAAATTTCTTTTGCTCGTTATTGAGTGCATTTAACCAGGCAAAATAGGCTTTCCCCCAGTTTTTTTCCCTCTTTAAGCGATTGATGTATTGGCTTCTTTCGCTTATGGTCAGTTCTCGACCAGACTGCTGACTAATCCCGATCAATAAATCAATTTTTTGGATTTGTTTTTCTTTTCTTTCCACATAACTAAAAAATCTTGGCCACCATCGTGGGTCACTGCCTGCCAATGTTAGCAATGTTTCCCTACCCTGCTCTGAATTCAGTAGTTGAAAAAAAACAGGGAACAGTTGTTTGTCATTTCTTGTGTTGGCCGCCAGAACAATTGACCAATGTGCAATTGCTTTTTGAATGTTGTTCCGCGCCAACCAATGTGCAGCAGCTTGGAGGTGAACAGCTGTTTCTGCTGGCATCAATTGAGCGGCAAGTTCAGCCGCTTTATCTGCGCGCTGCAATTCATTGTTATTCAACCAATGTTGTGCCAGCGGTAATAACATATGAGCCAAACTCGGCGCTGTAATCAGTGCATCAGCAATTTGTTGTTTTGCCTGGGGATATGCATGGCTTTGTTGTTGCGACAACTGGAAGAGCGCGTCTGGGTGTTCGGGATTCCACTGCAGCGCGGATTGATGGTCTTGTGTATCGAGAGAATCTCTGTCGAGTAGATATCCAGAAATACCAAACGCTAAGGTTTTCCAGATCAATAGGATTGCTAATAAAAAATATAAACCTGGGGCAAGATAGTTACGGTAGGAAACCAAACGATGCATTAATCTTCGTCGCTACCGTATGCGTGATACATTCCTTTTAATTTTAATTGTCCACCGACTTTTTCCACTTCCAACTTAATGCTACCGGCAAAATTGCGCATTGCCTCACCACCTTTGCGCAATACCGTTACCAGAAAGTCGCCTTTACCAGTGGCCGTTTTATCTTTAACTTGCCATTGCAAACCCTGCAAATCGATCACTCGCATTTCAGTGGAATCGAACAAGGACGCATAATCCGTTGCAATCGCATTACGATTAGGGGCGTCATTAGTTTTTGCATCAACCGCAAAATACTTCATGTATTCTTTTAAATTTCCTTCTTCATAAGCAAGGGTGAAACGAGTAATAAATTGCTTAAGCTCAGTATTGGTAATTTTATCGAATACTTTTTTATCTGCTATTGCTTCGGGTTTGATAATCGCGGGGGCTGATAACATGGCCAACTGCTCTTCCATAGGTGGAGTCTTGTTAACTACTTCTTCCACTGGTTTAGTTTTAGCTGGCTCGACTTTTTCTAACTCACTCTCGGGTTCAACCGGTGGAATTTCTTTTTCAATCTTACGTGCTATAGGCGCTGGCGCTTTAGGTTGAACAGCTTTCTGGTCAGCAATGACTGCCAGCTTTACAATTTTAGTTTCAGGCTCTTTAGGCTCAACTTCAACTGGACTGCTAGCCCCTATTCGGGCCTGCAATACAGGTTTACTGGTTTTCTTCTCTGCCAGGGTTTCTATAGAAGACGTCTTGACTGGTGGTTGAACGTTTTCCTTAATGGTTTTTTCAACCGCTGTTGCGATATCTTGAAGCTTTACCTGTTTGGGGATAAAAATGGACTCAACTGGCTCAAGAATCTTTTCCAGGTTTTCTGAATCCTTATCCTTGACTACCACTGCCTCTTTTTTAACGGGCTCTGTTAAAACTTGCTGCTCTTCAGGTATTTGTAAATCAGCAACCACCATTTCCGATGTGGGTTGATATACCAAGTAGCCCACAACGCCGCTTAATAAAATTATCGCCACTGAAGCCACAGCTGGCCATTTGAATTTAGCAAATTTACTATCTGGCAGGTTAAGATTCGAGCTTTCCGCCATTTTTTTGATATCGACGTATTCGCCAGTTTTATCAGCCGTTTTTTGTTCTTCAACGATGGAATCAACATCCGCTTTTTCTTTTTTCGCAGCCTTGATATTGGCTTTACGAGTCGATAAAAAGCGATCATATTCCGCACGTTTTTCCGGCGATCTTAAAATACCATATGCTTGATTGATTCGACGTGTATAGGTTTCATCCCAGTTCTCATCATTGGTCTCCAACACAGGTTGGAACAAGCGAAATAAAAACTTGTAGTGAGTTCGAATTAACTCTGAATCAGCGTCACTTTCCAAACCCAATCGCAAATAATAATTAGCACTACTACTCAGTAAAACATTTTTTATATATAAACGAATTGCTTCCTGAATTTCGTCATCAGTAATATCAGCAAGCACGCCGGTACGCATATATTCAGGAATTTCCTTGCTGCCGACAGCGACTTTTAACAGTGTTGCCATACCAGCAAGTACAGGTGTTTTAGTGCCTGAAAGGCCTCTAAATTTTGAGGGCTCGTTATAGTGTTCAACACATAAAGCAACAAGCTCCCACCAGTCTGGAGAATTATCCGGTTTCGCCTGGGCTGGTGTCGGAGTGCTTACAGGCTCAGATTTACGCTCCCGAACGGTATTACCTTGACCAACAAATTGTAAAACATTAGGTCTGTCGGACTCTGTTGGGGGCTCAGAATCCGGCATATCTTCTGTATTTGGCTCAGCGGCAGCCACTTCCGATGGTTTGATATCATCTGAGAATTCTTTAAGCTGCTCTGTATCAAGCTCTACCACATTACTTGTGTTTTCAGCTGTTTCAGATTCAGGCTTAATCTCATCGGGTATTATTTCTTCTGACGAATCCAGTTTGTCAGGTTTAATGTCAGATAAACCAACACCTTTTGCGCTGACTTCATAAGCCAGTTCCTTAGCAACCGCTTTAACGTGTTCATCCTGAAAATTATGTATCTCTTCCAGTGATCCAAATAAAAGCAAGCGGTCACAAAAAGTATTGATACGACGAGGAATACCTTTGGTTAAGGAAAAGATTCTGGCAAATGCGCGATCACTGATGGCGGGATCACCCTGCCAACCCACTTGGTTTAATCGATATTCGATATATTCGCGGGATTCAGAAATGTTCAATGGTTCCAGGTGACAGGATGCAACAACTCGTTGACGCAGTTGCTCCATTTGACTGGAATATAAGTTATCTCTAAATTGCTGTTGCCCTAAAAGAAAGATTTGGATCAACGCATCTTTACCCAGATAAAAGTTGGATAGCATGCGTAATTCTTCCAAAGACTCTTTGGGTAAGTTTTGAGCCTCATCAACCATGAGCAACACATGAAAGCCGGCGCGAAAACGCGAAGTAAAAAAGGCTTCCAATCGCTTAAGAATCGTGGCTTTAGGGGCGTTCTCGTGTTCAAGACCAAACGATGCAGCAACCATTCGCAGCACATCATCCGCTTGAAGATGGGTAGTATTCAACTGGGAAACAACAACTTTTTCACGGCCAAGTTCTTGTAACAAAGAACGAGCGATCGTGGTTTTACCCGTACCGGGCGTGCCGGTTATGACAATAAAACCTTCTTTTTGATTTAATCCGTAACGCAGGTAAGAAAGCGCGCGCTTATGTCCCTTGCTTCCAAAAAAGAAATTTGGATCAGGACTTAAACGAAACGGTGAGTTATTAAATTTATAATAATCCTCGTACACGACTCTTGATTGCACCTTTGGAAAATTCGATAAATTTTACCACAATCTTTGTGGCAAAAACCATATAAAATACAACGAGTAACAAATGTCAGTACAAACTTAACGAATATGCCTCATTATTCATCAAAATTGTTACGCTGATATTTATATCCTACTCAGATCAGCAACAATTGCTTAATATACTTATTATTTTTTCGTCCAAAGTGTGAATTAGCTTACTATTTTCAAAATATTTTAACGTCTTTGAATTATTGATTATTATCTAAACAGGTAATTTATCATAAGACGAATTTGGTTCCTGATAATAGTAGTAATTCCCGTAATATCCATCAGAAAATTTTACTTTGGTTAAAATTCCGCCCACGATATTTGAATTAGCTGAGCGTAATCGTTTAACGGTTGACTCCAGTTGTTGTTGTCGAGTTCCACCCATCTCCGCTACCAACGCGGTTCCTTTTGCCAGATGACTTAAAACCAAAGCATCAGCAAGTCCAAGCACTGGCGGGCCATCCATAATAACAAAATCAAATTTCTCTGAAGCCAGTATGAGTAAATCCTTCATCTTGTCACTGGCCAATAATTCAGCTGGATTAGGGCATACAGGCCCCGCTGTTATAACAAACAGATTCTCAATCTCTGTTGCGCTACTAATATCGACAGGTGACGCATCACCCGTTAAATAGTTGCTTAGCCCTAAATGATTTGGGTGACCTAACATTTGATGCACCGAAGGATTTCGCAAGTCGCAATCCATGAGCAATACTTTTTTATCCATTTGGGCGAATACTGTTGCCAGATTGATTGCTGAGGTGGTTTTCCCCTCATTAGCTGCCGAGCTGGTTACCAACAAAACCTTAGGTGCACCTTCCGACGTGGATAACATTAAGGATGTTCGAGCGGAACGATAGGCTTCTGCCAGAATCGACGCCGGCTCGAAATGAGATTGCAAACCAAGTTCTGACTGTTCTTCCAACAGCTGAATTTGAGGTATCATTCCAAGTACTGACACCTGTAGTCGCCGTTCGAGATCATCCGGATGTTTGATCGTGTCGTCCAGATAATCAATTAAAAACGCCAGAAAAACTCCTCCCATTAAGCCTACCATCACAGCTAGCACGACATTGAGTGAAACCTTGGGTTTGTATTTGCCGCGAGGCACTTCTGCTGCGTCAACCACAAATACATTATTAGTGCTTACACCACCAGCCACTCCTACTTCTTTCATGCGCTGTAACAGGCCTTCATATAGTTCACGACTGGTATCTACTTCCCGTTTCAAAATATTGTAACGAATACTTCTGTCTTGCAATGCCAGGACTTCCATCTTGAGTGTTTCCAGGCTTGCTTTTAGTTTTTTTTCTTCTTCAAGATCAATAAGATACTTTGTTTTAAGCGCATCTCGAATATTGCCAATCTCTTCTTCAATCTGATTCTCTATTTCTGCAATTTGCTCTTTCAATTGCAACATGGCTGGATAAGCAGGTTTGTAAATTTTTAATTTATCCTGATAATCCGCTAAATGTTTCGCTCGGGTTTGCTTCAATTGCTGAATTAACGAACTACTTAAAAACTCACTAATACTTTCGGTTTTCGCTTGCAACAATTGCTGAAATTTTGATTCACTGGCAATGCGTTTTTCTTCTGCCTTAGCGACCGCATTATTAAACGTGCGTAATTTTTGTGTGTTTATGTTTTCTTGATTGCTTAGATTGATAATTTCATTTTCACGAGCGAAATTAATGAGTTTTTTTTCAGAGTCTTCCAAACGTGCTTTGACGTCGGACAAGCGATCCTCAAGAAAAGATTTAGCATATGACGCTGAATCAAATCGGCGTTCAAGATTCATACTGATGAAATTTCGCGCATAAATGTTCACTATTCGTGCTGCCAATTCAGGGGAGGCGCTATCAAAATGAAGATTTACAAGACGAGAATTTTTAATTGGTGAAACATTTAAACGAGATAAAAACGCATCTACCCAACGATCTTCACTGCTCTGAATATTACGCGTTGATTCTTCTTCGCTGGTCAATAATCCGGTTATACTGGCTTTTAACCAACCAATACCTGAGGGTGCAGAAACGTCATCTGTAAAAGCGTTAACCCGATCCAGGTTCAATTCATCAATTACCCGGCGAACCAAGGTTCGACTTTTCAGTAATTCATATTGTGTCTGGTAAAAATCCCGTTCATTGAATCCTTCCAATGGTTGCACATCCTGAAACTGCAAAACTTTCGCAGTCTCCCGATCAATCTGTAAGGTTAGGCTGGCACGATATAATGGCGTACTGAGAAATGTTCCGATAACAACCGACACAATCACAACAAATGCAAATAACATAACCACCCACCGGCGTCTTACCAACACCATCCAGAGGTCACGTAAATTAATTTCATCCTCATCATTCGGATAAGGCGGGTAATGGCCATCAAGATAGCCAGGTTGCGTTTGTTGTGAATGAACAAAACCACCGCTTTCATTATTAAACGGTGGCTCTGAATGTTTGGGTTTTGAGATGTCGTATCCCTGAGACATTCAGTGTTTCAATGCGAAACTACGCACTGTCTCCGGGAATTGATCTTAAGTTTAATTGCATTATTTAATTCGCGTTAGAGTAAGACTTCGGACATTGGCCTGGATTAAATTCAAACATTCACAATCTGTTTAAATCACCCAACTATGTCGGTACAACGCGATATTTAATTAAATATTTCGTAGCTGCCAAAAGTGACAAAACCGCGAATTGTGTCAACAAAAGTGCGTAAAAATGCTTTTACAGGCCCTTTGTGCACAACAATGATGTCGTTGCCTTCAATGGTAGGGTCTATAGCCTTGCCATGTCGAATAGCATCCACATTAACCTCATAAATCGCACCTATTCCATTTTGTGATTTTCTGAATAGCTGAACCTCTTTGACATTGGCCAAATTGGTAAAACCTGAGGCTAAGGCTATGGATTGCAATAAGGTGGTTTTTCCGGCGAGAGGGTACATGCCTGGCTTATTAACAGCACCTTCGATTGTAATGCGTTGACTGGCATATTCCTTAATAAACACGCTCACATGGGCATTTTGTAGCATGTCTTTTTCCAGTCTATTTGCGATCTTTTCTTCTAATTCCTGGCTGCTAAAACCGGCGGCCACAATACGGCCAATCAAGGGCATGGAGATTTCACCGCGGGAATTAACTCTAACTGTACGCGCCAGCTCTTCAATACGAAACACTTCAATTTCAAGTAAATCATGTAGACCAATCGTATATTCTGAAGAATCAGTAACCATTTGTTGCGTGCGATCAAGCACGGAATGCTTCTCAGAATTCGTTTGCGTAATAGGTTGCTGATTATCGATTGCCGCAGCAACATTTTGGATAAACACACATAACAAAATAGCGAAAATAGATTTGCTTATAGACATAAAAACACCCACATTGTTGATTACTGCTGAAATACAGTTTTTTATGAATTATGAAAACAATCGAAATGCATTACTTCAGGATATTTCATGAATTTGAGAAATTCACACAAACACAGTCCTGAATGCGGAAGAATCCATTACCTCAATAACTAAGGTTATTAAATTTTTTGAATCAAAAAGAAAATTATAAGAAATTATACTTAAAGAGGTGTTAATTTAGGCTAAATAGTAAGCACTAAGAGCCATAGATACACGACATTTCCTTGTCACGCACCTATGGCCATACCAGGCTTTTATTATTATTTGTTGTTATTGTTATAAATATTATTGTTATTATTTTTATGCGTTCGGGAGTATTTTTCTCCCTGTCGATTTATTGCCTACTCTGCCTCTTAGCTCCATTCATCCTCCAGTCTGGTGGAGTTAAGAGATGGACTACAAGGTAATACATCAACTATCTGTATTGTTAGCATTTCCCGTGCCATAATATTTTTTCATATATAATTCATATTGTTAGCACCACCCCTTAACATTAGCTTAAGTAGAAATACCTATTTGTAAAACTGCTCGACGTTGTGAATTAGAGACAAACCCTCAATTTATGTGCGATTTATAAAAGCTCAATTTCATCGATAATGATATTTTCTTTAAATTTCAATAAGATATTGACCTTCACAACTGTTACTAAATCGAAGAAAATTGCAGGCAATCAAAAAAAGCAGCTCAAAAACTGTAAAGTTTTTCGATACTTATCAATTCTTAAAGTAACATTAATCTGAAGCAATTAGACAATTGCCTGGCTTTATCTAGCAAATTAAGGGAATAAACTGACAAATCCAGCGTTATAAAAAACATGCAGCAAAATCGACGGGATGACTTGATGATATCGATCCCTGAAATAACCAAAAACTAGAGAGGGAAAAAAGATCAATAAAGCCCAAATAACGGAATGATTAACCAAATGCATGGCACTAAATACCAAACTGGTGACGACATTTGCCAAAGTAAAACCGAACAGTGCCTGCTTAAGTGCCTTTTTTTTGTACAACTCACCTTGCAGCCAGCCGCGAAATACAATTTCTTCAAGTATTGGGTAAATCAATACAGGTAAAATGAATAGCGGAAGGGAAAGCAAAATGTTTCTCGGTTGAAATGGCTGAAACACAAATCCATAGATCAACCAGAAACACACAGCCAGGAGTATAGCCAGATACCAGTGCACATCCCTCAGAAATACCGAGTAAGCTTTATTGTCCATGTTTTGCAATTAATGACTTCAGCTCCGGAATACAAGATCCACAATTAGTGCCTGCTTTGAGTTTGTCACCGATAAATTCAGTGGAGTCCAGCTTGTCCAGCATTATGGCATCAATTAATGTATTCTCGCCCACACCAAAACAGGCACACACGATTTTGCCGTGATCTTTCTGACCTGATAAAGACTTACCCGCCAGCAAACTGCTTCGCTCTTCATCACTGAGTGTATCTTTTGCAAACAAGCTCGCTAACCAGTTTCGTGCAGGTAATTGATGGGTGGGCGCTATAAAAATACAGCTTTCAATCTTGTTATCCACTAAACGTACACCACGGTATTGACGTGAGGCAACATCAAGATATTCCACCCAGTTAACATCATGATCCGATGCGCATAACAACATACGCGCCCAAGCAGGCCAGTCACCAGGCGCTTGTTCACCAGCCAGCTCATAACGACAAAATCCTTTACCCCGGGCTCTTACCCAATAGCTGGTATCGTTTAAAACCAAATCCCGCCGCGTAAGAATAAATCCGTGCCAGGCAGGTGTATAAGGTGTCACCTTTACCGGTGTATGTTTAAATTCGGGTTGCCCTGATAGGGGATCAACTTCAGGATTAACAACAACATCAATGCAACCGTTTAATGCATATTGTTTATTCCAATGAATGGGTACAAAAATATTGCCTGGCTTTTGACCTACATCCTGCTGCACTCGAACAATCACTTCACCCCATAGACTAGACACTCGTACCAATGCATTTTCATTACTGCCAATTGATTTAACATCATCGGGATGCATTTCCGCGTAAGGTTCCGGGCTGTGCTCTGCCAATCTTGGGGACTTTCCTGTCCGCGTCATGGTGTGCCATTGATCTCGTGCTCGTCCGGTATTCAGTACGAATGGATACGTTTCAGTTGTTTGGTTCTTCGGCAAGTTAGGTGAAACTGGAATCAATTGCGCTTTAGCTGAAGCAGTATAGAATCGACCATTAGCAAACATGCGTTCATTACCTTGGGGCATGGCGTTTGTCACAGGCCATTGCATTGGTTTTAAATCGTCATATTCTTCCTGAGAAATTCCCGCCAATGCTTCAATATTAAAATCGCGTGAATCCTGATTTTCGAAAGCGGACATTCTAGCGAATTCATCAAAAACTTCGTGCGCACTGTTAAATGCAAATCCGTCATAACCCATGGCTTGAGTCACATCGCAAATTATCTGCCAGTCTGCTTTTGCTTCACCAGCCGGTGGTAAAAAAGCTCTTTGCCGGGAAATGCGCCTTTCCGAACTGGTGCAAGTTCCTTCTTTTTCCGCCCAGGGTAAAGCAGGCAATAAAACATCGGCATACGCCGTGGTGTCTGTTTGTTGAACACATTCTGAAACTACAACAAATTCACATTTTTCCAATGCAGAACGCACATAATCCGCATTGGGTAAACTGACGACAGGATTAGTACACATAATCCATACAGCTTTGATTTTGCCTTGATGAATCGCCTCGAACAATTCCACAGCTTTATAACCATCTTGTTCTGCGATGAAGGGTGATTGCCAAAAACGTTGCGCAATATCGCGATGAGAAGGGTTATTTATTTCAAGATGTGTTGCCAGGGTATTGGATAAACCACCGACTTCTCGACCACCCATGGCATTGGTTTGACCAGTAAAGGAAAATGGCCCCATACCGGGACGCCCGATGCGTCCTGTAATCAAATGACAATTTATTATCGCATTAACTTTATCTGTTCCCGCGCTGGATTGATTTACCCCTTGAGAAAAAACACTCACAACTCGCTCGGTACGTGCAAACAGACGATAAAACTCTGAAACATCTTCTTCTGGTAGACCGCAATATTGAGAAACAAATTCTATACTTTTTGTACTTTGTTTTGCAGACCTTAACGCCTCTTCCCAACCTTCTGTGAAATTTTCCACAAACATGGCATTCTCTTCATCATGTTCATCCAGGTACGCCAGTAAACCGTTAAACAGCATAACGTCGGTACCCGAATTAATGGCTAAATGCATATCAGCAATGTCACAGCTGTTGGTTTTGCGCGGATCAATCACCACGACAAATAAATCAGGATTATCCTTTTTGCTTTGTACAATACGTTGAAATAATACGGGATGGCACCAGGCAGCATTTGACCCAATCAACACGATCATTTTCGCCCGCTCTAGATCTTCATAACAACAAGGTACAGTGTCTGAGCCAAATGCGCGTTTATAACCGGCGACAGTTGAGGACATGCATAATCGTGAATTTGTATCAATATTCGCCGTTCCAATATAGCCTTTCATCAATTTATTGGCGACGTAATAATCTTCAGTCAACAATTGTCCGGAAACATAAAATGCAACTGAATCCGCTCCGTGCTCATCAATACAACGTTGAAAATTGGTGGCCACCTGGTGAACAGCGTTAACCCAGGAGACTTGTTGATTGTGAACAATTGGATGTAACAGACGTCCGGAAAGATCGATGGTCTCAGCAAGTGCAGCACCTTTTGAGCATAAGCGGCCATAGTTGGAAGGATGTGTTTCATCGCCTTTAACTGTCCAGGCACCATCCTGCTTGCTAGCGATTACGCCACAACCGACACCGCAATAGGGACAAATTGTTCGCACTTGCTTAGGCATGATCTCATCCTTTTTTCGCAACAATTATTCATAGTCTATCAGTTGCAATATGTGAACACCAAACCATACCGACAAAGAGTGCGAACTGATTAGCAATCAGGTGTAATACCTGATTTTCTTGCTCACCTGTATCGATGCACCTTGTGAATCATTATTCGAATCTTCATCCTCAAATGACTTGATAAATTGCTGCAGATTCATGGTTGATGAATGACTAAATCGATTCAATGATTCACCCGCTTTTATCATCTGCATTTGCACCGTTAGTTCAGCAATCATACCTAATCCGGAAAAATCGTTGCTGGAGGATTTATTCTGAAATTGCTCACTAAACGGCAAAGGTGCCTGCAACTGTGCAGCAAGCACTTTTTGCATACCCATATCCTTCACATTTTTCAGTTCTTCTGAGATCTCTTCTAGTGAAGATGCACCGGAAAGAATATTATTTTGCTGGCCAAACAATGAGCCAGTAAATAGATTATTTTGTTTAGCGCCAGTTAAACTATCAAATAGCGTTGAATTGAAGGATTGTTGAACACTTCGCAATTTATCCTGAATGTCTTTTTGAGCGGCATTATCATTTGAAGTATTTTGCCAGTAGCGAATCGATTGAATAGTCATAATTAAAAACCTCTGATTTATAACTATCAGAAATCATGCCTATTTATTAATCAAATATAGGGCAGGTAAATCAATCATTTGCTATTTACAGGGATGAGAAAGAGGAAGGTGTTTGCCGCTTTTTGGAAGTTTGGTTACGACGCAAATGTGAAATTCACACACAAAAAAAACACCCCGACGAGTTCGCCGAGGTATTTTTGATTGAGCCAACTTACGCTATTTTAAGCGTTTTCAGTCAAGTACTTAGCTTTAAATCGCTCAACTACTGCTTCTTTAAAACCTTTTTCCTTAATGGTTTGCAACTCTTCTTTTATCTCACGCTTTGCACGCTCGATGGACTCATGATGATAGTCTGTTTTAGGTAAAACACCCGCTTGTGGCATATTTGCCAAACCAGCTTCACGCGCATGTTCCTGAAAACCTTGATTTTTCCAGAAGAATGCACCGGGCATGGTGGTAGGCACAACCAACACATAAAACATGGCACGACCTACAACGGCGGTAGCAACAATGACCGCTGCGGCAATAAACCACGCACCTAATCCCAATACAGAATTTGCACTTAAGGTCATTAACATAAGCGCCAACACACTACCCAATGCGATGCCTGCATTTCGCGACAAATACGTTTTACCAAACTGGGTTAATTGCACTTGCATGGCAGCATCACCTTCGCCACCCTGTTTTTGCATATCCTGTTTATGTCGATATAAGCCGAGCGCCTCAATGGCAAGGCCAACAAACATAATTGTGGCTAACGTAGAAAATATATCAACATTGACACTGCTGGTGAAAAACACGGTTGCCGCATAAAACACACCGACCAATAAGGCACCCAGCGTTAACATACTGCCATAGAAAGACGTTAGCACCTGCCAGTGATTCCAGAAAGGTCTGGCTTTTATGCGATAAATTTTATGCATTGCATAGATGGCAACTGGCCCCATGACGGCGGCAATTAAACCAAAGAAAGTTGCCAGGCCACCCACCAACGCATCCGGGAACAGCCAATTCAGCAAACCAGGGAATGTATCCAGCACAGTAAAAGCCAATAATGCATTGAAGAATATGGCCACAGAAGCCACTTCACGGCTCACCGGTGAATACTTTAGATTGTTAAAAGCTCTATAGAATCGATGCGGTTTACCCAAGTGCATGGTCGAGGTGTATAAACCATAAACCATAATCCCGATCATGGTGAACAACAATAATCCACGCGTAACCGGATGAGATTCTGCGGCTAACAAATCCATGCCTAACAAAGCCGGACCGAAAAACAACAATAAAAATGCGCCGATCACTGCTTGAGTTATCAATGTAAAAACGACTAAAGGATCTTCTCGGGAACGCAATTTGGATAAATTCCATTCTCGGGATTTCTTAATGTCTTCCCGTGCTTTAGGTTTGTATTCGCCCTGCCCTTGCTCATCGCGTTGATAATGCAATGGCATGGTATCGGTTCGATTCATATCGCGAGGTAACGTTTTTACCTGTTGGAAGCGAATGTTAGGATTGGTAATTGTTGGATCAGGAAAACCTGGTATTTTGACCTTTGCCTGCTCACGATTTTCCGGTGTAGATTCAACAATACCAAAATCTAGCGCACCACCTAAACAAGCTGCAGCACATGCTGGCTTCAAACCCACTTCCAGGCGATCCACGCACATATTACATTTTGATACCTGACCCTGCTCCAGATCCAGTTGCGGTGCATTGTAAGGACAAACCCAGGTACAATATCCACAACCAAAACAAATATCCGGATCCTGTAAAACCGCGCCATATTCTGCATATTTGGTATAAGCACGGGTCGGACAACCTTTCAAACAAACAGGGTCATCACAGTGATTACAAGCCATAGAAATATTCAAACGTTTGAATGCCGGGTAACTTCCACCTTCCAGATATCCCACTGAACGAAAGCTAATATGTGGCGGCAATTGATTTTTTGAGCTACATGCAGATTCACAAGCATGGCAACCAATACAATTGTCTGCGGTAAAATGAAATCCATGTTGTTTATAACGGTTAGGGTTTTCACCAATAGCAGTATCGCCATTTATGTTTAAGCTCTTGCCATAAAACTCACTGTTTTCGTCCACCGTTTGAATGGATTTTCCCCATTGATTTTTTTCCGGCACTTTGGCGTCGGGAATAAACGCGTAATCCGGTTCATCTTTTCTTATTTCGTACATGTCTTATTCCTGTCCTTAAAATGCCCGCGCAGCATTGTTTATGGTTGCCGCTGCTTCTTGCTCGGTAATTTTTTCCACTCTTATTGCAGACTGCTTAAACGCAGGTTGGCGCGAGTGAGGATCGAGCAAACCGAGGCTTATTCGATTGACACATTCATGAAAATGGAAAGGAATGAAAACCATATTGCGTGGCACGCGATGTGTAGTTTGCACAAGCACAACCGCATCACCTCGACGCGAAACAACACGTGCGTAACTCATATGCTCAATACCCAAATCACGCGCGGCGTCTGGATTCATTTCCATATAAGGTGTTGGACTGAATTTATTCAAATTTCCAATCTTGCCTGTTCGTGTACGAGTATGGAAATGCTCTACGACACGACCACTGTTCAACCAGAACGGAAATTGTTCGTCCGGCACTTCGTTGTTATCAATAAACGGCAGCGGAATCAGTTTTGCCTTGCCATCCTGATGATTGAATTTGCCATCAGTATATAAACGTTGCGAACCAGTTTCTGCATCTTCAGCCATTGGCCATTGCAAACCACGATTCTCTTCAATTTTTTCGTGTGACATGCCGGAAATATCCAGGAAGCGGCCTTTTGAGAGTTCACGCATTTCATCGAACACATCTGTTGCTGCTTCCGGGAATTTGATTTTTTGACCTTGATCAAAACGTTTCGCCATTTGATTAAAAATCCAAAGGTCCGGCTTGGATTCACCCTGTGGCTTTAAAACATTGCGAATAATATTCACACGACGTTCAGTGTTTGTCATCACACCTTCTTTCTCCGCCCATATTGCAGCAGGGAAATAAACATGTGCGTATTCCGTGGTTTCCACATCCGAATAAGCATCCTGTACAACCAGGAATTCCAGTCTTTCAAGCGTTTTACGAATGCGTGCTGTGTTAGGCATTGATGTCATTGGATTAGTACCAATGATCCACAAGCCCTTAATCTGTCCGGTTTCGATGGCAGGGAAAATATCGGTTTGAAACATACCGCGTTTCTTTGGAAAAAATTCCGGATCAATACCCCAGAACTTGGCAATATCTTCGCGATCCTTTTCTTTTTCCAGCGCACGGTAACCGGGTAATCCAGAACATGAAGACCATTCACGTGTACCCATGGCATTACATTGACCAGTAATCGATAAACTTGTGCCACCAGGTTTACCAATATTGCCAGTAATGAGATTCAAACTGTTAATACCGGTTACACCATCAGAGCCATGTGTACTTTGATTTATACCCATGGTCCAGATAGACATGGCGGCATTTGATTTAGCATATAAACGCGCTACGTTTCGAATGGTGTCTTCGTCGATACCACAAATTTTCGAAGCGGTTACCGGATCATATTGCTTAACAACTGCGGCATATTCTTCGAAACCAGAACAATTCGCTTTGATGTAATCCGCATCTTCCAATCCTTCTGACAAAATCACATGCGCCAACGAGTTTAACAACACCACATCAGTGCCCGGTGTAATCGGTAAATGCATATCAGCCATTTGCGCAAGCATAGTAACGCGGGGATCGACAACAATCAGTGGAAATTTGCGTTGTTCACGGGCTTCTTTTAAACGCCAATAAATAACAGGATGTTGCTCAGGTAAATTGGAACCAAACGCAATTAAACAATCTGTGTGCTCAAAATCATCATAACAGCCGGGAGGACCATCGGAACCAAAAGAACGTTTATAACCTGACACTGCTGAGGCCATACACAAAGTTGTATTACCATCGTAGTTATTGGTACCAATAACACCTCTGGAAAGCTTACCCAGCGTATAAAATTCTTCTGTTAAAATCTGGCCGGTTGAAATAATCGCGAAACTGTCGCGACCGTATGTTTGTTGAATACGTTTTATTTCGCTGGCGGTTTTGTCAAAAGCTTCATCCCAGCTTGTCTGCTGATATTCATCGAAGATTTTATCACGCATAAGCGGGACCTTACCGCGATTGGCAGACTCAAAGAGCTCATGCTCATAAATACCTTTTAAACAGAGTTTGCCGCGGTTAACATCTGCACCACCGACACCACGTGCTGTCACGCCGCGGCCATCGCCATCAACGCCAACTTCAATCGAGCAACCTGTCGAGCAATATCCGCAAGTGGTATAAACCCACTTTTCGATATCATGCACAGGTAATTTAATCGGGTTTTTTTTGTTACGACCGAACAGCATAACAACCTCCCTGAATCTATCTGATTTCTATGTTTTGAGAATCGCTAAAAGTATGCAGCTATTATTTACTGCTACACTTTTGCAATATTCTCTTTTCTCATTTCCGCGAATACCTTGAATTTGATGCGGAAACCCATTCATCCAATTAAATAAGGCTTTTGCTCCACAGCGAAACAAAAGCCTTAATACAGCTATTTTTATTTTTAAATCGCGATAAAAACTTTCTCTGCGTCCAGCTTTATCTCATATTTACCCGTACAACCTTCATCAGGTCCTTTAGCTTCACCAGTTTCCAGTTCAATTTTCCAATTGTGCAAAGGGCAAGTCACCGTTTTATCGTGAACAATACCTTGCGATAAAGGACCTTGCTTATGCGGGCAGGAATCCCGTAACGCAAATACATCATCATTAGAGTTTCTGAAAATGGCAATGTCACCATCAGGACCTTCAATCACACGCGCCCCTAACTTAGGGATATCTTCAATACTACCTACTTCTATCCAGTTCGTCATGCTCTTAACCTATTACCTTCAATGGAATAAACTCATTTGTTTCAACGCCACCAGTCGCGCGTTCTGCCCAGGGATCAGTTTGTGAGTATTTTTGTGATTCGACAAATCGATCTGATAATTCTTTACGTAACTCGTCATTATCAACAATCTGCTGCTTCACATAGCTCAAACCGACACGTTCAATCCAGGGTGCAGTTCTATCCAGGTAATGGGCTTCTTCACGATACAACTGAATGAAAGCCTGACAATATTCGATAACCTCGGCATCGGTCGTCACTTTACATAACAAATCTGTTGCGCGGACTTTGATACCGCCATTACCGCCAACATGCAGTTCCCAACCAGAGTCCACCGCGACAACACCAAAATCCTTGATGGTTGCTTCAGCACAGTTTCGCGGGCAGCCAGAGACAGCAATTTTGAATTTATGCGGCATCCAGGAACCCCAGGTAAGTTGCTCCAGTTTAATGCCCATTGCAGTAGAATCTTGCGTACCGAAACGGCACCATTCTTCACCAACACAGGTTTTAACCGTTCGTAAAGATTTACCATAAGCGTGACCGGATACCATACCGGCATCATTCAGATCTTTCCACATTTTAGGTAAGTCTGTTTTCTTCACACCTAATAAATCGATACGCTGACCACCAGTAACTTTCACTGTGGGCACTTCGTATTTATCAGCTATATCTGCAATAGCACGCAATTCTTTGGGATTTGTCACACCACCCCACATACGCGGAATAACAGAATAGGTACCATCTTTTTGAATATTTGCGTGGGCACGTTCGTTAATAAAACGTGAACGAGGATCGTCAACCGCTTCTGCAGGCCAGGTCGAAATTGCATAATAATTCAAGGCAGGACGACATACATGACAACCATCGTCTGTCCGCCAGTCTAATGCTTTCATAGCACCTAAAGCACTTGTAAGATGCTGGTCGCGAAATGCCTGACGTACGTCGTCATGATTCATATCCGTACATTTACATAAGGGTTTTGCCTGGCTCGACGCAGAATAATCACCGCCCAAAGTCGAAGCAATAATTTGCTCAACTAAACCAGTACAAGATCCGCAAGAAGCTGATGCTTTTGTGTGAGCACGCACATCATCAAGTGTAAACAATCCTTTTGAAGTTATGGCTTTGGTAACATCGCCTTTACAAACACCGTTACAACCGCAAACTTCCATATCATCACTCATGGCAGCTGCAGCATTGTGCCCGCCATGACCTGAGTCACCCAGGTGTGCCTGACCAAACATGAGTTGGTCACGAATATCGCTGACATCAGTTTGATCACGTAACAGCTGAAAATACCAGGCACCATCAACCGTATCGCCGTACATAACAGCACCGTGGATTTTATTATTTTTTAAGACCAGCTTTTTATAAATGCCGCGGTTAACATCTTTCATGACGATATCTTCAGTGGTGTCATCACCTACAAAATCGCCAGCGGAAAACAAATCGATGCCTGTTACTTTCAGTTTGGTAGACGTAACCGAACCTTCATAACGACCGATACCCATTTTCACCAGATGGTTAGCACAAACTTTTGCTTGTTCAAATAAAGGTGCTACCAGGCCATAAGTATCACCACGATGCTGAACACACTCACCAACAGAATAAATTTTTGGGTCGTAAGTCTGCATTGTGTCATTGACAACAACGCCGCGTTCGCAATACAGGCCTATTTTGTCAGCCAACTCTGTATTGGGACGAATACCAACCGCCATTACCACTAAATCGGCCGCGATCTCCATTCCACCTTTGAAACGAACACCTTTAACGCGATCTTCTCCCAGGATGGCCTCAGTGCTTGCATCCATCAAAAAGTGCAGGCCACGCTCTTCCAGAGATTTTTTCAGCATATCACCAGCGACTGCGTCCATTTGGCGTTCCATCAGAACATCACCCAAATGCACAACGGTAACACTCATACCCTGCAGCATAAGACCGTTGGCTGCTTCGAGGCCCAGCAAACCACCACCAATAACCACTGCATGTTTTTGCGTTTTTGATGCTTCGAGCATTCGGTCGACGTCGTGAATATCCCGAAATGAAATAACACCAGGTAAATCGTTACCCGGTACCGGAATCATAAAAGGATTAGAACCCGTGGCTAAAAGCAGTCGGTCATATTCTTCTTCTGTACCATCATCTGCAACAACTTTGCGGTTTTTTCGATCCACATTGACGATGGTTTTACCTTTGTGCAACTTAACATTGTTGTCTTCGTACCATTGCTCAGAGTTGAGCATAATATCGTCAACAGTTTTTTCCCCAGCTAATACCGGAGAAAGTAGAATTCTATTGTAATTCCCATAGGGCTCCGCACCGAAAACTGTGATGTCATACATTTCATCATCCAGTTTTAACAACTCTTCAATGGTGCGCATACCGGCCATGCCATTACCAATCAAGACCAGTTTTTCTTTCATAAATAACCTCGCATTTAACTCAACCCTGTTCCATCTGCTAAAAACATACCAAAATACACACGCACTAGATAAGGACTCTATGTGCATGAATTTTGGGGGTCTAAACCTAAAACAGAGGGAATATAAAAAAAATCGACACAAATAAACGCACCAACATAGTGCGCACCGGAATGTTTTGCCTCACAGATTAGCAAGCAAGAAATCCTCTACATTTTAGTAAAATTTTGTTGAATCTGCTGAATAAAATTCAGCCTGAATTTAAGTGCTGCACATAAAAAATTCAAGCATATTAATTACATTTTTCATTCGCCTGTTTTTTCACCAAAACACAATAAAATCGATAACTTATCTGTGTTTTTTTATTGCTTTGATGCAATGATCGAGCTATTCTAGTAAATAGTAGTACCCTAATAATAATTGTTCTGATAAGGAGGACAGTTCATGAAAATGCAGCATAAAAAATATAATATGCTCGCTGTGGCTGTTTCTTCACTCTTCATTACAAGTAATGCATTTGCAAAACCGCCGACGGCATATGACAACTGGTCTATCACCGGGGGTGTGGTTGATACCAGTGTGTCTTGCGCGGATGCTAACATTACTTGTAGGGTATTGGTGGAGGACGACGGGTTTATGTACGAAGAGGTTACTCGTACTGACGTTAATAAGATTTATCACAGATTGATTGTAACAGATGAGCCCGATGGCACACCTGCAGATCTGACATTTGCTTCCGAGAGTTTTATTCCGTTTGCCATTGTTGATGTCGGCATTGATCAGGGTGTCGCCGTTAAACAATATGTTCGTGATCCAAGCGATCCGACATTTGAAGATGTAGCAGAAATTCAAAAAGCCTTTCTAAGATTAGACCCTACATTCGTTCCTACGTTTGGCCAAACAAGTGGTACATCAGGTGGCGATCCTACACCTGTTGATGAGTCTTTTACCACCAAATTGAAACAAACTTTTGGTACCGGTACAGATCTGGAGTCCAACTTTGAATACTTGAATTTCACTCAATTCAAGGTTGGTCAGGCAACCTCAACACCAGATACCGATGAAGTTATTGGCCAAAAAGTTACTGTCTCGCAAACTGCCTTAATTGGTAATCCTGGCGACACAAACACCAAACAAGCCTTTGAATTTCGTCAAGCTAATGGAATAAAAGGTACTGATGCAACCGGTAGTGGTTTCGATGCAAACTATCATTTTGGTCAAGCGCTTTCACTGGCTGGCAGCATGACAGTGGAAACTTACGATAACTTATATGATGGATCAACAGTATCGTATCTTCCTCAAAATGACATTGCTGTTACTTGGGTTGCACAAAGTGACAATGTGGATTTCAGCGGTAGTGGTGGTGGCGGTAGTGGTGCCACAGGTGCTGGTTTTGCATACCAACTGGTAGAAAATCGCACTAATGGTACTTCTGGACAAGAACGTTACCTGAATTTTATTGATGGCGACAGAGCCACTATTGACCCATTCGATTGGGATGTCAATAATTTTGGAGCAGAACCACTTCCATTCTAATCTACAAAAATTAATCCTGTTTACCAGTGCATGCTAATTCACATGCACTGGCATGTTTGCAAACTTCTAAATTCTACTTCAAATTCATTCCAGCATTTTTAAAACCTAAACCTTACACCAGAACTTAATGCCAAACTTCGATTATCACTGATCGATAAACTTTGAAAACCAACTCTGACCGGATTTCCATCCGAACCAATCCCCCAGATGTAAGCAGGGTTTTCAGGACTACTATTTATATTAGACCTATATTCGATTGCAGCTATTGACCCAAATACGGACAGCCTACGATTGAATTGATAATCTAGCCTCGCCGATAAAGTAAATCTTGCCGTTTCACGTTTCATAACCTTTCTCAAACCAAAGTTCGCATGGCTGTCATAATTTTTATATTTTTGGTATTCAAAAGCAGTATTTATAGAACCAGATAACTTGCTCGCGAGTAGTAATCTCCCCCCCAAAGTTAACTGACTACTTTTATTTGCATAGTCACCGCCAAATATATGCGTATTCTGCGTATCTGAATAGGTAAAGCCTGCCGTTATTGATCCACCCTGCAGTAAAGGATAGGTAAACGTTACTGAAGGTGAAATTGAACGAGTGTCAAAATAAGTTATGTCATCTGAGTCAAACTTTCTAAAAACCAGTCTATACTGCAAAGTTTGTGGTAAAACCTTCTCATTATCTGTTAACAGTAATGGAGCTTGCAAACGCTGTGCGGCTGATATATTTGCATTAAACTCATTACCTCGAAAGTCTTCCAATAAAACACCTTTGGTCTCCCGATAATTTATACTGCCTGTAAAGTAAGTACTCTTAGTATTATATTGACCTGTAAAATTATAAGATGGTGCCAGGGAATCATTTTGCGACTCATGCAATGCTGAATAAGTTGGCGCTATGCGAAATGAAATATTAAGATCTTTGGTTGGTCTAAATCGCGTTGTAAAATCAAACAACAAATTTGAATTAAACGCCTTAACCAAAGTATCGGTATTCAAATAGCTGGTTCGCGTACTTGAAACACTATACGTAAGAGAATAATTGAAATTCTTAACGCGATCCTCTAAAACAGGAATTCTATCCCTTGCCCTTTCCACCAGGTTATCAGCACTTTTCGCACGGAGAATAGAGCGGTACTGGGCAAGTGCCAACTCATCTTCGCTCACCCGCTCATATAAAACGCCCAAACGATAACGCGCTAATGAATTGTTTGGCGCAATAGCAATAACATTCTGCAATGACTCAATCGCTAATTCATATTCCTGCATGGTCGTGTATACCGAACTAAGAAATATATTTAGCCGCGCACTATTTGGCTCAATCTCTAACATTTCCTGCAACTCGACAATAATCCATGGATAATTTTTTTCTACCAACTGCAATCGAACGACTTGAATCCGAATTGCATTAACCAAACGGAGAACTAAAGATGTTGAATCTTCAATAACATTAGATAGCGCATAAGAATAAGCATGCATGGCCTTATCATAGTTTTGCAACTTCTCATATAATGCGCCAACGTTCATCCATGCTCGATAATTACTTGGATCAACACGAAGTGCCTCTTCATAATGGTTAACAGCATTCCTATAATATCGTTTGTCTCGTTGAAAAATTGCTGCCAGTGCTAGTTGTGCTTTAACATCATCTGGATCCCGACTTACTGCCCGCAAATATTGTTTTATGGCGCCAGCTAAATCTCCGCCTTTACCTAACACTTCAGCTTGAGTTCGATAAATATTTGCCAGATTTAACTTGGCCTCTTGCCCTTGATCTGTATCACCTGCAACAAAAATTATTCGCTCCAGTTCAACAACTGCTTGCCCAATACGCTTAGTTTTAACCAACAAGCGAGCCAGTTGTAAGCGAGCCCGTATATTTGTGGCATCTTGACTTAGCAATAACAATAATAGCTTTTCAGCTTGCGTATAATTACCCAATTCAATTAATGCCGCACTAATACCAACCAATGCATAACTGTTATTCGCATCTGTTTCCAAAACCTGATCAAATGCACCAATCGCTTCCTGCCACTTACCTTGCGACATCAGAATTTGGCCATCTCTCAATCCCAGCTCATTAGCTGCGCTCACACCTAGCCCATCCGGATCAAGCAAAATGACTTGACGTAATTCATTTTTATAGGCTTCAGTATTGTTTCTGCGCTTGTATACTTGCGCAAGCTGCAAATGTACAGCTGGACTATCAGGTTGCACGGTAATTATTTGCTGCAGATACTTCTCGGCAGTATTAAGATTGTCGAGATTCATATGCACAGTTGCCATGCGCGCAAACAGGCCCATATCATTAGGGAAGTCATTTTGCATTTCTTTATAATGCGCCAGTGCATCTTCAAGTCGACTTTCACTGATCAATCGCTGCCCAATAAGGAATCCCAATAGTTTTCGCGTTTCACTCACAAATTCAGGATTATTCTCCAGCTGTATAACGCGAACATACTGAGCCTCTGCTTCTTCAAATTTGCCAGCTCTTGCCAGTACCCGTGCATATGCTGAACGCAAACGAGGATTTTCAGGCGCCAGCTCAACTGATCGCCCAATAAACTGCAGTGCAGGCTCGAAATTTTTCTTACGATCATAAATGCTGCCCAACCAATACTGAACCTGCTCATCTTCTGGAAAAATAACTGCAAGTTTATCTAACACCTTGAAAGCAGAATTTATACGGTTCTCTAAAATCCATTGTTTAACCACATCAACAATTTCTTTGGGATTGCTATTTTCATCAAGTTCGGCGAGAATTTTATCGGAATAGTTTTGATATAATATATTAAGATTTGCTCGCGCTTTACGACCGGCTTCATCATTTTTAGAAACAGTGACAATCTTACGATACTCAGAAATCGCATCATCCAATCGTCCTTGCTTTGCATAAAAGCTGGCTAGTAGCGTGCGTATATGATGATTAAGCGGTTGAAGGGCTAAAACTTTTATGAAGCCTTGTTCTGCCTTTTTATTTTCACCCATTAATTGAAATGTTTCAGCTACAGCAACATTTGCAGCAATATGCTCGTCGTCTGCATTTAAAATCGCTTGAAATTCAGGCAAGGCATTTTCATAGGCTTTGTTAATTAACTGTTGCTTGCCTGCATCCAAAAGTTGTTTGACTGCTTTTCTTCTGGCAACACCTTCTGATTTATCGTATTTAATGACATTACTGAGTGCGATTCGCTGTTTTTTCTTTTCACCTTGCTTTTCATACAAGTTTGCCAATTGCAAATACGTTGCAACACGCTGCGGATTAATTCTTAAAATTTTAAGATAGTTTCGCAGCAATTCCTCATTCATATTCAACGCGCCATAGACTACGCTTAAAGCATCTAGCACTTTTAGGTCTTCAGGAAATAGAACAACCAACTTGTTAAAATGACCTAGTGCTTTGTCGTATGCCTTTTGATTTAACAGCTCTTGTCCACGAACAAAACCTAGTTGTCGGCGCAGGTTCAGGCTTTCCGTTTCATTGGGTGACAAAGCAAGCAAAGCCTGATAAATTGCTGCTGACTTATCAAGCTCCCCATTAATGGCGTATAAGCGCGCAAGATACATTTTCAATTTATTATTTGTGGGCGAAAATCGCACACTTTGCTCAATAAAATGTATTGCTTCCGGTATTTTCTTTTTCTGAGCATAGGCGTTTCCGATCCAATATAAAACTTTACTATTTTCTGGTGATTGCTCATATAATGATTTTAACAAACTCATGGCAGCATCAAGATTGCCAGCCTGCATAAATGCCTTCGCCCGGTTTATTGAATCATCCAGAGAAAGTTCCACGCCACGCTTTTGTTGTAATGAGTTATTGATTTTATTTGCCTCAGCCAGCTGCCCAAGCTGACTGAGCAACAATGCCATATTGGCCAGGATTTTTTCGTCACCCGGATATTCCTGAGACAAGCCACGGAAATGTGTTAAAGCCTCTGAAGTCCTACCTAAATTAATTAATTGTTTACCAATGACGAAACCAATTTCCTTATTCGCGCGATCCAGCACGGCTTCATCATCTGTAATTGACATCAAATTTTTGTAAACTTGAATCGCTGCGTTCGTATCACCGGTTTCCGCTAACAAATTGGCAAAATATAAGTAATATTCTATGTTCTCTGATTTTAAATAAATGGCGCGGGTCAAATATTTTTTTGCAAGTTGAAACTGCTGTTTTTTAGCATAGGCTTTTCCCAATAAATAATTAGCAGGCCCTGATTTTGATCGCTTATTGATAATACTGTTCAGAAACAGAAATGCTGGATCCAGATCATCATCACTAATCCAGTTATCAATCTGCGTGAGATAACTATTTATTCTCGACCCAGCAGTTGATTGCCTCGCAAATTCCCGTGCTTTTTGAGATCGCATACGCGACAACTCTTTGGCAATTGCTTGCTTTCGGTCAGGATGCCTTTCCTGTTTTTTTAACTGCTCATATTCAAAAATGGCATTTTCAAGATCATTCTGTTTTAGATACAATTCTGCTAAAACTTTACGTGATGATAAATCATTGGGTTTATTTTTTATTCTTGATTGTAAATACAACGCTGCTTCATCATATTTCTTTTCTTCAATTAATAACTCAGCACGCAGCAACTGAACCTGGGAATCGTTTGGATCAGATACCAATAACGCGTCAATCTCACGATTCGCTTCTTCAAACTCACTAACCTCTCGACTTTGCTTAATACTTTCAATCATACTGTTATAAGCAAACTGATAAGCAGTACTATCTCTGCTTTCATTTAACAATTGCTTGAGTAAGGTTGTTTGCTTATTTTTATCACCCTGCTTTTTATAAAGTAATACTCGATCAATTCGAATTGCAGACTTATCTCCACTCGATTTATTTTCGGCCACATTAAATGCATTTTCCGCCTCATCCCAAAACTCAATACTTGCATATACTCGACCCAGTTGTTGATAAATTTTGGGATCATTGGGAAATAATAAAATCGATGTTTGTAGAAACTCGAGAACCTCCTGCAATTTATTTTCTTCGAGCAATTTTTTAACCGTTACATTAGATAGGTCTTTGAGAATGGATTTTCGCAATGCTTTGTTATCAATTTTACTCAGCAGCTCACGCAACAATCTTGTGGCATTGTCGTAATCGCCAGTATTGTAGTATAAGCGCGCGAGATCCATCTTGATTTGAGAAACACCTGGGGACAACTCAACGGCCTTTTGTAGCAAGGGCAAGGATCTCTGATAGTTTTTAATACTTTCAAATGCCCGACCTAATAAATACAAAACCTCCACATTGTTAGGTGCTGCTGAATTAATCTCTTCCAGCATAATTATCGCTTCTTCAAAACGCCGGTCCTCAATTAGAAAACGACTTTCTGAAAGTTTTTCACCTAAATCAGTATTGTCAAAAGTAGCTGCGTGAATATTTCCGAAAAAAATAAACACATACAGCATTACCACCAACTTCACTATGCCTAGTGGATTTACTGTATGTAAGAAACGTCCTTGAAAAATCACTTTGCTTTCAATTTTTTTAATATTTAATATTCAAACTGAATAAAACCTGCCAACCACTGAAGTCGAGATTAGCCGTTTTATAAATACCTTCACCCGGATTGGCGCCGGTTAAATACCCCACCTGCCCATCAATTGCCTGATAGGGAAAATAAGTGACTTCAGTAACGGTACTTCTGCCTTTAATATCATCATTACTCAGTTTTAACTGCATTCTTCGTTCGGCAAACAAATAAGCCCCTTCAAACCCAATCCCAAACCATTTATTGAATTCCCATTCCACGCCCAGGCCCAGTTCACCCATCAATAGTGAAGCTGTTTGCGCTTGCATAACAACAATTCGTCTAAAGTCCACAATATTGTCATTACCAAAAAATGTGAAGACAGTGTCGTCTCGATAATCCAGATCAAAAACTTCGTGTAAAGACAAGCGAGTGTAAAAATTTAATTTTTGAAAGCTAAACGCATCATAACGCCAGCCGGTAGATAATTCGGTGTAAGACATTTTAGCTCGACGCTCATAGAAAATTTCTCGCAAACTCCCCTGCTGAGGCAACTCTTCAGTTTGATTGCCGAATACCGTGCTTTCCCAGGTGCCTAGCCCGAAAATAATGCTATGTTTGTTGTTAGCATGCCAGTGAAAAGTCAAACTGGTTTTCGCACCCACGGTATTTCCTTGTAACGGTGATTCAATAATAAATTCCTCGCTTGTATTGGCTTCCTGATCATTCTCGCCTTCAATGGTTCCAACACCCCAAGTGGGTGCCTGATAAAGTTTTTGAAGATCCGTCAATTGTGGTGCATGTGCACCAATTTGAATGGACACGCTCCAATGCTCATCTTCAGATGCTGCATAAAGCATCGTAGGCATTAGCAATCCCCACAACACTGTGTATAGCAAACTAATTTTTCTGAAAATCACCGTCATTACGCCTGCCAGTTTCATTAAAAACTAATTTTTAATTCCATAAAAATACGATCATTATTATTAAAATTCCCCAAAAAGTGTGTACTTTGCGCAACAAAATCCAGGTCTGTTGGATCACCTCGAACTGCAACCGTGCCGGATTGTGATTTTTCCCCTGTAAACAAATCCAGACCAAAACCCAGTGTCACTTTTTCTGCAGGATTAAATTTAAACTCTGGGCGCAAATATGTTTCTTCCAGATCCATTAGGTAAATCGCCAACATCTCAAAAACTGCTGATGAGTTCTCCAGTTTCTTTCGAATAAATAAATTGAATGTGGTATCTACCGCCGCCTGTATCATCGCAGGATCATGTTCCAAAATAATTTGCTGAGTAATACCGGGGGAAATTTCGGTGTGTAAAATATTCAGGTCAATACTTAAACCAAATCGAATATGATCTCGCTTTAATACACCTTGATGATCAAGAAAATCATCATTATCTCGATCAATAAAACTCAAGCCCCAGTATTTTCCCCTCACAAACGCCAATTCGCTGTTTAGTATGGCGTCATATACCGGGCGTGTGAAGGTCAAACCAAACATATGCAGGCGGCCAAATCTAGGGAAAAATTCTGGATCGCCCTCGGGTGGTCCAGCGGTAGAATTCTCGTCCGTTTGCCCTTCCTTCACATTTCTAAAAATAATTGGATAATCATCCCAGGTATAAAAATAACTCAATGCCAATTGCGCACGGAAAAATTCGAAAGAGTATCGCATGCCCACTTCGGTATTTTTAATATCACTGCGTGCGGGATAACGTGTGCCAGGCACCTCTTGCAATAACTCCCACTCGGAACCTCTTGGCGCTGGTTTATGAAATTGAACATCGGGAATCCAGATAAGCTGATAATCACCAGAACTGTGATAATAATCCAGTTTTGCAGACCATAGTGGCACACGATAGTCCAATACATCCGGTAATATCAATTCCCGAAAGTCCATGGGATTAACTTCATCAACAACACGAACACCAGGCAGCACACCCCAAACGATAAACTGCTTGCCGAGTCTCAAGTCAAAATCATCGAAGGCAAAATCGAGATACAGCTCACGAAACTCAGCGACATTTGAGTCTTTTTCTTGCGGTAAAGTTTCGACAAACGCAAGCGGTTGATCACTATCTCGTTCTGATCGCGCAGCAATGGTATCGTAATCAAAAACATCGTAAACCAAATCATGATACATCCATGCGCTGGCAAACAAACTGTGACGCTTATAAAGATTGGTCTGCTTTTCTAAAAACAGAATATTGCGTATTTTTGTGTAAGTACGTGGTTCCGCATATCGATAAGCCGTTTCATTTTTAAAATAACCACTGACACGCGATTCAGGAAATAAACGGGAGAAGACCCCTTCGGCATATGCTGAAGGCGAATAAAAAAATACCACATTTAACAATGCGATTAATATTGAGACTGTTATTACATGAGGGATTCTAAACCAGTGGGAAGACAACACCTCCCCACCTCTAGCACAACACTCCCGTAATGCAATATGCTGAGTTGCATTTAACATGCTTGTTTTTCTGAAAATTCCCGCTGACTCGACACATAGACCGAGATTTATTTTTATAAATTGCTATTTTTAAAATTCGGATGCACTCCAAAAAACCAGATGCATCTTAGGCTAAATAAACAAGGCATATTGTAAACGAAGTTGTGAACAAACCGAACACAATAATACTGCGAATTACCAATCAACAGCTATAAAAAAACCACCGGCGTTAACCGGTGGTTTTGGATTACTGCAATATAATAATCAAACTTTAGATCATAAGAACGGATCAGCATCTGTTCCGTAATCAATAGCACTAACTGGCGAAACCAGGGTAAATGCAGAACCAAAGTTCGTGTTATTAACACCTTCCAGAACAATATCAGATCGGTTAGCCAGGCTTGCGAAACCAAAATCACCCGCATTGTCCACAGTTTGTGTAATCAATACACGATCAATAGAATCACCGGCAACCCAATCAACGGTATTTCCACCAACTACACCATTACCGGCTGTTGTTACATAATCACCAGAACGGAAGTCATAATCAAAAACTTGATCATCAATACCAGTACCTAAGTTGACTTTAGTTTGGATATCTACAGCTTTTGCTGTAACAGTTGAAATAGTAGTACCACCTGCATCTGTACGGTCTTCTGTAATAGATGCAAAACCAAATCTGTCATCAAACGAAAGATTAGTCTGAGCAGCATCAGTATACTCTTGCAAAGTTTGTGTCAAACCAACTGTTGCAATTCTATCGTTAACACCACCAATTCCACCATCCAGATCAGCTACCACTGCATCGAAAGTAAAACCAGTTGTGAATCCAGCATCCGCAGGAACACCAGAAAACGCATCAGTTACATCTTGCGTCAAAACAACTGTTGACTCACCAGCTTCCAGGAAACTACCTGTCAGAATCACGTTAGTAGACTCAAGCGTACCTGGGTTACCACCACGCAAGTCATCAACGATTTGGTCTACTGCGATACCATCGTTAGTTCCGCCGTCAGCATTGACCTTAACAAAACTTTCAGTAGAGAAAGTTTCATCTGGACCTTCAGTTGAACCACCTAATACGATAGTTTGGAAATAAGTTTGACCATTTGCATCGTCAGTCAAGGTAACCTGCATAAAACCATCGTCAACAATCGGATTGGTTCCACAAGTAAAACCCGTCGGACAAGTATAGGTATCAACACTTCCATTTAAGGTAGTAAACGAACTACCAAAAGGCACCGGCGCAGCCGCATTAGCCGCGAGCGGTAATGCGAACACACCAAACAACATAAAATTACGGAGTGTATTTATTTTCATATACAACTCTCCCTCGTCATATTATCGCCATTACGAATAACGGCATTTGTAAAAAAAATTTTAAAACCATTTGATATATCAAATACAGATTTCAACACTTTTTTCCGCTAACACCTCCTTTTGTTATTAGTATGATGAAAACAGTTTTTTCATATCAGTTACAGCAGACTCGGCTGAAGACCGAAAGGTGGATCAGCCCAGTCAAACGGATCAGTTGAAACAATGGATGCCGTGGCAATGGGATCAAAAGCATCAACCAGATTATCAAAACTCTGATACGAGAATGTGACATCTGCACCATTCCCCATCATGCCGCCGCCCATACCGCCGCCCATCATGCCATCCTGACAGCCGTCGCATATCTGGCCTACCCAGATTACTTCAACATCGTCGCCAGCTAGCCAATCCATGGTGCCGCCAGCGCCACCGCCCATCATACCGCCACCCATCATGCCGCCACCCATCCCCATGGCTGATGGCAAAGTAACCGAACCAGCGGTAGGTACCTGGTTACCTGAGGCGCGACGATAAACAAACTTTTGTATGTCCTGACCGGTTGTTGGATTAGCACTCAATAGTGATGAATCCAGCGTAGTGTCAGTAATGTCGATAAATCGCCCAAGCGGATTACCGTTCACATCTTCATACACTTCGAAATTGAAGGAATTATCAATTCCTGCACCTGATGCATCCACACTGGTCAATGTCTGATTAATTAACACTGTGGGATCAATTTCGTTATTTGCCCAGCCTGTATTTAAAATGGTTGTGGACAATAAATTATCAGCGCCGTTGGTGGATATGGTTTGTTTGCTGGAAATACCACTCGCACCATTTATTCTAATAAAACTTTCTGTGGTGATACGGGTACCCAGGGCATCCATATCATCCAATATTAATTGTATGAATTCATCACCGTTCAAGTCGCGAACAGTTCTTTGCAACATGCCATCATCAACTACTCCGGCTCCACATTGAAAACCGGTGGGGCAAGTTGCACTAATATCGCCCGCTGTATTCGCCCAATCATCAAAAACAATGGGAGGCGCAGCGAAAGAAATGTTTGGGGCACAGCCTAACGCGATCAGAATAGCCAACCTCAATCCTGAACTACGCGAATACACCCTAATTTTGTCTGATTTATTCAGAAGCACAAAAGCCCCCAATCACCCACCTACGTTGTTATATATGCCAACTTCTACCGTTCCACCAACCGCTGCTCTTATATTAGCTTTATTATTTTCGCCTGGTGACTTCGACGGGTTATTATTTTATAGACAAATTCCGTTTTGATTCGTTAGTTTTTAGTTAAAGGCTGACAACAATTTTTTACACAGTGACATAATACTAGTCAAAGCAAATAATGTTTGCAAATGTTTTACATTGTGCGTAGCGCTGCCAATCATTTCCGGCGATATCATTACATTATAATAAACATTGTTATTGTTTAAAACAAATTTTTGCTTTTAAAAACAAGCTGATTGGCGCTTTTATAATACATTTTTGGATTTGGTTTTCATGGATTTCAGATGCCTTTTTCAAGCGCATGTAAAGTGGTTGTTTGATGCTCAACTTGAGCAGTTTATTTGAAAAATACAACGACTTTTCTCTATTAATAATTAAAAAATCATTGATAAGTCACGAAAACAAAGCCCAGCTATTACTTATACTCAAAAAAAACACGAAATTGTTTTACATATTTTTCACAAGCCGATCAAAATATAGTCACTTTTCACGCTAAAAACTTTCTTTCTAAGGAATATTTTATTAAGTTTTTTATTCGATATATGAAAAAAAGTATCTTTGCACTAATGTAATGACGTTAGATATCCGAATCGATCATTTATTAACCTCCCCGATTTCATAAAAACACTTAAACGATATTATCTTGCAAATAAAGCATTTCTGAAATTAAGCAAATCTATGAGAACATGTCAGCTTATTGTGTAGCAATTTACGGGGTCAAAAATTATACATGCCGTCCAGTCTCTCAATTATCGCTGGCCAATACAGTGAAAAAGGAACAAAAGAGTCCAACGAAGATTCTTGCGCCATCCGGGTACCAGATGAACCATTATTAACCACAAAAGGCATTATTGTTGCCATCGCCGATGGCGTTAGCAGCAGCCTTGCCGGTCGTGAAGCAAGTGAGTCTTGCATTCGTGGGCTGATAAATGATTATTACAGCACGCCAGAATCATGGACCGTGCGCAGCTCCTGCCAAAAAGTGCTGGGTGCAATTAACCGCTGGCTTTATGGCCAAAGCCAACACGCCCATCACTCTGGTCATGGCATGCTCACTACCTTAAGTGCCTTGGTGATCAAATCATCTACCGGGCATATTTTTCATGTGGGTGATTCCAGAATTTATCGTTTGCGTAAAGGGGAATTTGAACGATTAACACGTGATCATCACCGCTGGGCAGACAATAAAAAAGCCTTCCTTAGTCGTGCCATGGGTGCAGATATTAATGTGGAAATTGATTATCGAAGTATCGATATTGAGCCAGACGATGTGTATTTACTCACCACTGATGGAGTGCATGAATTTGTTCGCACTCAAGATCTCATCGATCTCATTACCGAACATTATGATAACCCTGAACGCGCAAGCAAAGAAATTATTAAAAAAGCCCTGGAAAATGGCAGCAACGACAACGTCACCTGTCAGGTTTGCCGTATTGAAAACCTGCCCCATTTGAATGAAGAAGAATTCTATCGACAGTTAACTGAACTACCCTTTCCACCACCACTGGAAAGTGGCATGAAACTGGACGGCTATGAAATTTTACGTGAAATTCACACCAGCAAGCGTACTCAGGTTTATTTAGCACTGGATAAAACCAGCAATAAAAAAGTTATCATCAAAACACCCTCTGTGAATTTCGATGACGATGCCGTTTATATTGAAGCGTTTCTTAATGAAGAATGGGCGGGGCGAAGAATCAATAGCCCCAATGTACTAAAAGTTCTGGAGCCCACAACACAAAGGCGTTTTCTTTATTACGTAACCGAATTTGTCGAAGGCGTGACATTAAGGCAGTGGATGGCAGACAATCCTAAAGCAAACATCGCTGATGTACGGAATCTGCTAACACAAATCATTGCTGGTGTACGCGCATTTCAACGCCAACAAATGGTGCATCAGGATCTAAAACCTGAAAACATCATGATTGACAAACAAGGCACGGTGAAAATTGTCGACTTTGGTTCAACCAAAATTCCTGGCATTCAGGAAATTACCAAACCTATTGAACATCAGGAAATTCTTGGCACACTGGATTATGCCGCACCAGAATATTTTGAAGGTTACGCCGGCACACATCAATCAGACATCTATTCCATTGCCGTCATCACTTATGAAATGTTAAGTGGTGAACTACCTTACGGCGGCCCGCTGGATACACACAAACTAAAACGTGTACGTTATGAATCCGCCAGAAATCATAACTCTGATATTCCGGTATGGATAGACAGTGCATTGGAAAAAGCTGTGTTACTGGATCCTACACGTCGTTATCAGACGCTTTCAGAGTTCATGATGGATCTTAGTCGACCAAATCCACAGTTGGCTCGCTTTGCAGGACAGTCGTTGTTAGAGAAGGATCCCATCGCCTTTTGGCGTGGATTATCGATTTTGTTATTAATCACAAATATTCTTACCATCTATATCTTATCTAACTACTTATAGCCCAAGTTTTGGAGTTTATATAAACACTAAAACCAGCTATAGGCAGGGCGTATTTTCGATCTGTAAGCATTGGCAGCATGAATGCTGCCGTTGGCGCACATGGATGTGTTCACTGCGTCTTTCATATTGCAAATACGCACTGGTTATTACTGGAAATGCGAATTTGAACTCTGAAACTTGAATTATAAAAAAAGGGAAGCAAATCGCTCCCCTTTTTTCTTTGATGCGGAAAAACTTTTTATTTCACATCAATCATCTGCACTGTACCATCTGGCAATGTTTCTGCCATTTGGCCTTTTGGTTCTTCAAGGAAAAAGATAATCAAAACAAAAATGAATGCTGCAACAATACCGATAAATAGGAAGAATTGATCGTAATCAACTAGTGAATTTACGGTTAAAAACATAACCGCACCCACATTACCAAAGGCACCAGCCATACCGGCAATTTGCCCAGTCATGCGTCGCTGAACTAACGGCACCATCGCATATACGGCGCCAGAGCCAGCTTTGGAGAAGATACCTGCAATTACAGTAATACCGACAACCAACACTACCGGCCATTCCTTATCAACCATACCCAGCATTAAAAAGCTCGCGGTAATACCGGCAAAAACAATCATCAATGTTAAACGACGGCCTATTTTATCACTGATCCAACCACCACCTGGGCGTGCGATCAAATTAATAAACGGATAAATACCTGCGAGTAATGCAGCAGTTACTTTAGGAATATCAAACCAGGTAACATAAAACATGGCTAGCATGGAAACCACCGCTAATTCGGTTCCGAAAGTAACCAGGTAAGCCCAATCAAGAATGGCAACTTGTTTGAATTTGTAGCGATGCAAAGCAGGCACGGGTTCTTTTAAAATATGGCCATTGACTTGCCAGATTTTCCAAACCTGAATCATATATATTCCAAGCAAACTGGCATAAATCACATAAGTCATGCTCTGATCAATCAAACCCATTTGTGCGGGTGACAACTTCCAGGTCAATACAGCCAATGCCAGGAATAAAGGAATATTCATCAAAATGTAAAGAATCAGGTCACCTTTACTGGTAACTTCCATAGCACCCATTTTTTTCGGCTTAAAATAGGTAGAGCCTTTTGGCGTATTGCTGACAATAAAATAATAAACTACACCGTAGGCAATGGCTGCAACGCTAGCTACTGTTAATGCAATTCTCCACCCTTCATCACCACCTATACTTGCTGCAATAAATGGCAGTGTCATCGCCGCGCCGGCAGAACCAAAATTACCCCAGCCACCGTAGATACCTTGAGCGATGCCTGTTTGTTTTGCTGGGAACCATTCGCCAATCATACGAATACCAACCACAAAACCCGCACCGATAAAACCAGATAAGAAACGTAATAAGGCCAGCTTTTCGTAACTGTCTGCCCAGGCAAAGGCAATACTGATTAAGCCACCTAACACCAGAATACCGGTGTACATAATACGAGGCCCTAACTTATCGACTAACATACCAACAACAATTCGCGCCGGAATAGTCATGGCAACATTTAAAATCAGTAAAACTTTAGCTTGCTGATCAGTCAGCCCCAGTGCCTCTTTAATAAACGGCATCATTGGGCCAAGCCCCAACCACACCACAAAGGTCATAAAAAAGGCAAACCAGGTGTAATGCAATATTCGGATATTCGCCTTTCCAAAATGGAAGACGTTAAACTTCTCAGACATTTTAAACCTCGTAAAAAATATATAAACTCTTCTTCGCTAAGAAGGCTAGTTAGCAGCATGCATGCCAACTTATTTATTCTTTATTAACAATAAGATACAGGATTCTCAGTTTGTTAACATTGTTTGTTAATGCCAAAATAGCGCGCAGCCTTGATCGGGTGCACTACAATGGTGCATATTGAGAAGGGGTAATTATCTAAGAAACAATATGTGAAATTTTGAAGGGGGAGGAAGAAGTATTCAATCTGCCAAGGCAATGTAGATCGGTGTGGCTAATATCACATTACTGTCGCCATCTTTTTCGAAGATCAATGTACGGGCAAGATATTCATATTTTTGAACAGGACCGGAAGTAATAGACGCCCAATGTTTAATGTCTTCAAGATAACTGTCATGCCCTGGTTGTTTATAATTACCATTTTCGCAAATAAGCTTTTCTTCCAGCGCATCCTCAGACTTTCGCAGCCCAGCTAATCGATTTAAGACAATATTGGTGATGGAGTGCGTGTAAACCATCTCGGCAGTATCCATACCGATAAGATGACTTGATGACCCACTCAGCAACAAATAATGTTTTTGTTCCAGATCTTTTTCATTGGCACTGCACCAGCAAAATAACGCCATACCTTCACAAAGTATCGTGGAATGCATATTACCAACACCTTTAATGTAGGTAGCGGGATTTTCCATATCACCGACATCTTCATATTTTTCAATATATTTCGCCACTGCATTCAGTTTTGATAAACGATTGGGTGTCAGTCCTTTGTCTTTTAAGGTTGCTTTGAGCAGTCCAAAATTAACACTCAATTCACCGGAAATGTCTTCCAGGAAAGGTCTGGGGATTTGCGGGAACAACATATCAAGTTTGGAATTTGAAATATAAGCGTAGTATTTCATTTTTACCATTCCGTGGTACTTAAACTCATAAAAACAAGAAATTCAGCTTCTGATGCAATAAATTATCGTAAGCACGGTCTTTAATGCTTAGCAAATATTTTGATGCACATGAGTGACGGTTGATTTTTGTTGCTCACTCGACAGAAAACATAACATTAGCATTCATTCGAACACTAATTCATCGTTTCCATTAACATTTCACGAATCTTGTCTGCGGCAGGGTCTTTAGGCCAGTCTTTAATCAATGCTGTCCAGATTGCGCGGGCTTCTTTTACTTCATTTTTTACGTTTAGCAGCAGATAACCAAGATTCAAATATGCATTTCCAAAACCTGGGTATTCTTGAATAACTGCACGGTAGGCTAGCTCTGCTTGCGGTAAGTTTTCATTCGCCCAATACATTGTCCCCATGTCAGTGCGAACACCGGGTTGATTGGGATCTATATCCAATGCAAGACGGTAATACAATATGGCCTGTGCAGGATCATTTGCATCGTAATAAATATTACCCAAACTGGCAGCAGCTTCAAGGTCTTCTGGATTCTCATTCAAGCGTTGCTTAAGTGCTAAAAAGGCCTTTTCTTCTTCGGTGTATTCTTGTTGTTCTGACATTGCCTGCTCCCTAACTCAATTTGTGTTGATATTTTTGATAATACCATTTTAAAACAAAAGGTGGGAGAATTGTTGTTAAAACGATCACCAGCAACATAATCACATAAACTTCGTTGTTTAAAATATTAGTTGAGCGTCCCAGTTCGATAAAAATCAATCCTACTTCACCACGAGGTATCATGGCCAAACCAGTGGCTATTCGTTCAGCTAAAGGTGCGTTTGCCATATAAGCACCAGCCAGTTTGCCCAACACGGCAACGATAAACAAGATTGATGAAGCAACCCATAAACTTGTTGAAGCCCAATCGATATTACTTAGATCCACCGACAAGCCTACCAATACAAAAAATATTGGTGTAAATAATTGCATCACGGGTTTCATTTGCTCATAAATTCTTAAAGCAAATCGTTCATCTGTTTTTATTGCCAATCCAAAAGGCAAGAAAAAACGTCGGGATAAGGCCAGGCCGGCGGCAAAACCACCCAGCAATTCCGGTGCACCAATATAATGTGCAAGCCAGGCGAAAAAAAGTACCAAAGACATTACCGTTGTAGGAATTAAGCCGGGCAGCAAGCTGGAATGATCAAAATAGTGAATAAGAAATGACATGAACTTGGCTGCCACCGGCGCCAAAATAAAAAAAGAACCGATGAATAAAGCCACACGTGCTGCATTACCAAAGTCTATTTGGCCCGATAATGTGGATTCAAACAACAAACCTAATAACACCACACCCAACACATCATCAATTACCGCCGCACCAAGCACCACTTGCCCGACGGACTCGTTTTGTTTACCCAGGCTTTCCAATACGCGAATAGTGATACCAATGCTGGTTGCTGTCAGTGCTCCACCAATAAACAAAGATACAATCATTGGATATTCAAGTAGGTAAAAACTGACCAGAAAACCTAATATGAAGGGAATAACAAAACCACCGATAGCCGTAACCAGGCTTTTAATACCGGAATGCAATAAACGTGAACCATCGGTTTGCAAGCCCACTTCAAACAACAAAAGAATAATACCAATTTCACCCAGCAACTTAATCATTTGATTGGGTTCAAGTAATCCGAACAGGCTAGGGCCAAGCAGAATACCGGCAGTGATTTCACCAATAACAGCAGGAATGTGTAAACGAACTGCAATCTCCGCACAGATTCTTGCGGCGAGTAAAATAACCATGATTTGGAACAGCATGTCGTGAATTTCAGTCATGTCTGCAACTTTTATTTAGCAGCAAGTTAATTATTTTACACCGAAAACTTACCTTAGGATTTACTTCTCCATCAGAATATCACTACCCAGCATTATCACTTCAATTTCCTCGGTAATTTCCTCTTGACGAATTTCATTTCGTTTTTGTTTAAGGTGATTTATTTTATCCGTTAAATGATTTACTGCAATATTCAAATGTTGATTACGTTGTTGATTTTCTATCATCAAAGCGTTATACAAAATACTATTAATGGATGTAAAAACATATTCATCCAACAGTTTAGTAAACAAAATATTACTTTGTAGATAACTCAGTGGAGGATGAGAGTATTGAACCGGCTGAACGTTCTCATATGTAAATGCAGGTAATACTTTGCTGATTATTGGTGTATGTTGCTTTTGATCTAAATGCAACACACTGAGTTGTATTGGTCCGTATGTCTCAGTGACACGCTGCAATGTTGCAATAATATCAAACAAAACTTGTTGGATTTCTTCTACCGCACTGGCACCTGGTATAAACTCAACCACACGTTCATCAGTTTCTAATTTGTTTTGTAGTTTATAACCTACCGGTATAAGTAAAATTTTTTGGTTTTTTAACTCCACTTTCGTTTGCAAATGGGCCAATAAAGTTTCGTTGATGTTGCCACAAAAACCTCGCTCACTGCCAAGCAACAAAACCACCATTGGGTTGCCATTTTCGCGCTGTATAAACTGGGAATTGAATTGTAAAAAATCATTCACAACGATCTGGATATTTTGCTTTAACTGGTTTTGTGCATCAATAAAACCGCTCAATCGATGAATTTCAATTTTTGACAGATTGTTCATGGCTGTTAAAATTTCGCTAATATCGGCTAGCGACTTTAAATGTTGATCAATTTCGTGACCGCTCATATTTAGCCAGCCTTTGTTGAAACAAACCAGCTGTTTAAATGCTTTGTCCAACTCTGCCGATCGAGATCAACACCCAGATTTTGTTGTTTAACAAAATTCAGCAAAGCGTTCATGGTGTTTTCAATGTTGCTTATCGCTAACTCATCAAATAAACCTTCGTTAAAGGCGATTAACCAAGCCAATTGGAAATTTTCTGGCAAAGGATCGAGCCGGTCCTGTTTTAACAATTCCCGTAATACCTGCCCTCGTTGAATTTTTTTCTGCATAGAAGCTTCCAGCCTTGAACCAAAACGAGTAAATACTTCCAGCTCAAGAAATTGCAAGTAATCCAACTTCATCCTACCGGCTTCCTGTTTGATGCGTGGATGTTGTGCTTTTCCGCCAATACGGGATACTGATCGTGTAATGTCGATGGCAGGACGAAAACCACTGGCAAATAATTTGGCATCAAGATAGATTTGTCCGTCAGTAATGGATATCAAATTCGTAGGAATGTAGCTTGCAATGTTCCCTTCATGTGTTTCTACAATGGGTAGGGCTGTCATGCTGCCACCACCCAATTTACTGGATAAGTGTGTGGAACGTTCCAGTAATCGCGAATGCAAATAAAATATATCGCCAGGATACGCTTCCCGACCGGGTGGACGTCTTAATAACAAAGATAATTCCCGATAGGTTTGGGCATGCGTCGATAACTCATCATAGACAATCAAAGTATCATGCCCCTGGTACATCCAGGATTCTGCTATCGCTGCTCCCGCAAAAGGTGCCAGATATTTCAAACCGGATAAAGCACTGGCTTCTGCCACCACCACAGTGGTGTATTCCATGGCGTGATTTTCTTTTAATAATTGAATCAGATTTACCACTGTAGAACGTTTCTGACCAATTAATACATAGATACAATAAACCTGTTTATCACGTTGATTGACGACAGCATCTATCGCTAAGGCACTGCGCCCCACACCACGATCACCCACAATCAATTGTCGCTGCCCTTTACCAATGGGCACGATGCTATCAATGATTTTATTGCCCGTTAACAGGGGCTGATTAACAAAATCTCGATCACGTAGAGGAGGCGAAAGCACGTCCAGTTGCTGACGTGCATGACAACGTGGCGCCGGCTTACCATCCATGGGTTTACCTAAAGGATCAATCACTCTACCTAATAATGCCTTGCCAACGGGAATACTCAAGAGTTTTCCGGTGTGATGAGCAACCGAACCAGCGGTCAGGTGTTCTGTTTGATGAGTGAGTACCGCACCAATATGCTTTTTAGTCAAAGCAAACACCACAGCCTGACTACCATCTTCAAAACGTAATACGTCATCTAAAGCAGCGGTTGGTAATCCGCTAACCCAGGCAATCCCATCACCAATGGAGGCAACCAAACCCTGCTCAGAAACACGCAGATCCAACTGGTAATCACTCAACCAGTCTTTTTGTTTCTGCATAGCGCTTTTTTCACCGGTTTTATCCGCTGTATCCATTACTTGACTCACAAAAATATTGCAATTCATCCTCGAGATTGGCACGTAACACAAAAGGCCCAATATTTATCCTAATGCCAGCAATCAATTGGGGATCCACTTGAAAATCACATTGAATATCAGCATTAACAAGTGCCGATAAGGCTTGTCTTAATTGACTTTCACTGAGCTCATCAGTCTTCATTGCCGTGATAACTTTTACTGCTGCTTGTTCTTCATTATATAAATCTTGTAGCGTTCTTTTTTGCTGTTCAGGTAATTTTTCCAATGATGAAAGCAGCATATCAATCAATTTGTTTTCTATGACTTGTGATTCAAAATTCTTCAACAATGTGGATACAAACTGAGCACCTTGCAATAAAGCTTGATGTTCTTTTTCCTGCTGTAATTGTTGCAATTGCTTATCAAAAGCCACCTGATTCTTTTCTTTTTCCTGAGCAATACTCGCGCTTATTTCCTGCATTTGGCGTTGCCTTTCAGCATCAAGCTGCATCTGTAATTCGGCCCGGGCTTTTTGTTTTTCTTTTTCCCACTGAGCCTGGCGATTTTCGTATTGTTTTTGCGTTTCTTCTGCGGCTTTTCGGGTTTGCTCTGCCTGCTCTAATTGCTGCTCTATGGTCTCGCGGCGCCGATCAATCATGTGACGAATGGGTTTGTAAAAAAAATGTTTCAGGATCCAGACCAGAACCAGAAAATTAATTATCTCCAGAAAAAATGTTGACCAATTAATATTCAAACTAAATTACCCATTTACGTTTAAATAAATTTCTGAAAAAACATCTGCGATTTGCCCTATTTAATAACATATTCTAACAAGGGATTACCAAACAATATGATCAGCACAATCACCAATACATAAATGGCCAGGGATTCGATCATGGCCAAGCCAATAAATAATGTACGCATGATGGATCGTTCCGCTTCGGGCTGGCGAGCCAAGGAATCCAACGCTTGATTAATGGCTTTACCCATGGCGATGGCAGGAAACATCACACCCAGTGCAATCGCAATGACCGCAGCGATGCTCGAACCTAATATAATCCAATTTAAATCTGTCATCTTTTACTCCTGTTGCTTCATTTGTCGACTGGTTTCCTGAGTTTGTATGGCGCTGGCAATATAAATCAATGTCAGCATGCCAAAAATATAAGCTTGCACCAACGCTTCAATTATGTGCAGCATCAATATGGGTACTGGCACTAAAAATCCGGCAATAAACAGCAATAACATGGCAACCATTTCCAAACTCATCATATTGCCAAATAAGCGCACCGCCAACGCCAGTGTACGCGTTATTTCACTGAGAATATGAAATGGTAGTAGCACTGGGCTGGGTGTTAAATAATGCTGTAAATATTGTTTTAGTCCTTGAGTTTTAATGCCGAACCAATGAACTGAAAAAAACACAATTATCGCCAGCGCAGCGGTAACCGAAATATCGCGTGTTGGCGAATGTAATCCTGGAATTAATCCCGTCAAATTTGCCACTATCAGAAACAGCCATAAAGACAAAATAAAGGGTGTTAATTGCAAGTAGTGATTCGGTAAAACTTCTTGTACGGCTTTTTCTGCCACATTGACAACAGCTTCTGCTATGTTCTGTACTGGATCTGGTTTTATATTAAGTCTTCGAGTTACCAATCCAAAAACACATGCCAGACAGAGTAATATCCCCCAACTGGTCAATGTACTGATGGTAAATTCCAGCGGACCGATTTGCCATAAACTGTGAATAAGAATTTCGTTGTTATTCATATTTAAAGTCTGCTTTGAATCAGGTAATAAACATTATAAGCACCTATAGCAATGCCAAGTAAAATCAAACTGATTGTCCATTGAATACTGTAACCATCACTCAAACCATCAAGCCAGTGACCAAGATAGGCTCCACCAACGATTGGCAGAACAAACATCAAGCCCAGTGCGCTCAAGTGTGACATGTATGCAAGTACACTGTGTTGCTGCTGTTCGGCTTTTTTCCAGCGTTGCGTCTGTTTGTCCACCGATTGTTGTAGTTGTTGATGCTGTTTATGCGTCACAATAAGTCTCTATGTTCATTACTGCGCCACAGACGTTTGAGTACTTCATTTTCCAGTTGATGTAAATTTTTTCTAATGGATTGTAAGTCCTGTTCTTCTGCTTTAATTCTGTCACTTAATTGTTGACTGATTTTTTTGTAGTTGTTATCACGTAAAAATATGCGACTATTGAGAGACAATTCATTATGGTTAAAATATAATACCGCACCTGGCATGGCCAGATATTGCCACTGCTGATCTTGACAACGATATTTGGCTAAGCCGAATTCTAACACTGTCATAAATCGTTCATGACCTGCCAAAATATTAAAACTACCACTTACATCTGTGCCACTAAAAATCACCACATCATTGATTTTTTCAGTTGACTGGCTATCCTGCAATATAAGAGAAAATGCCGTCATTGCATCGCGCCTTTCATATAACAATCTTCTTCAGTGTATTCATCAAATTTCCCGGTAAGAAAGCCGTCACAATCCTGAAGTGTTACATCCAATGACACAGAAGCACCGGTTATACCGGTATGAGAGGCGGTAACATGAAATGGTTGAGACAAATAACGCTGCAGTTTTCGCGCGCGGCTGACGATTTGCTGATCTTGCGGAGACAATTCTGCAACACCTAACATGGTAATAATATCTTCCAGCTCTTGAAAACGTGCCAAATATTCACGTACTCCCTGGGCAATACTATAATGGCGGCTGCCCAATAAATGTCGGTCCATGATTTTGCTACTGGAAAGTAAAGGATCGACTGCGGGATAAATGCCTTTTGCGGCTTGTTCACGCGAAAGTATGACCGAAGTATCCAGATGACCAAGAATTGCACTCACCGCTGGATCAGTCATATCATCAGCTGGAACATATACTGCCTGAACCGAAGTGATGGCACCTTGTGGTGTGGAACTGATACGCTCTTCAATTTCTGCCACTTCGGTTGCCAAGGTTGGTTGATAGCCCACCGTCGCCGGCATGCGGCCGAGCAAACTGGAGATTTCACTACCCGCCTGCACAAAGCGATACATATTATCCATGAGAAAAAGAACTTCCTTATGAAATGTATCGCGAAAATATTCGGCATAAGTTAATGCGGTTAGGCCAACCCGCAAACGTACACCTGGTGACTCATCCATTTGCCCGAACACCATGAGCGATTTTTCCAATACACCGGCTTCATTCAACTCGTGCCACAATTCATGACCTTCACGAATGCGTTCACCAACACCAGAAAATACCGATACGCCTTGATGTAAAGCAATCACCGCATGCATAAATTCCATAATGAGCACTGTTTTACCCACGCCGGCACCACCAAATAAACCGGTTTTGCCACCGCGCACAAAAGGACATAACAGGTCAATGACTTTTATTCCAGTTAGCAAAACATCGGTGACCGGCACAGATTCAGACAAAGCCAAAGGTTTACCGCGAATGTTTCGATATTGCTCGCTTTCTAGTTTGGGACCGTCATCCAAAGGTTCACCAAAAACGTTTAACAATCGCCCAAGACAATCAGGTGTTACCGGCACATGCAGTGGTGATCCTGTATCGAAAATCGGCATACCGCGAACTAATCCCGAAGTACGATGCATGGTAACTGCACGAAGATGGTGCTCATCAAGATGTTGATGAACTTCGAATTGAAAACATTCCTTATCGACGCTGGTATACAAGGCCTGGCGTAAAGCAGGCAATTGTTCACATTGAATCACGACCACTGGGCCATGAACCTCAACAATCCTGCCAATTGGATAACTCTTATAGTCAGTGAGCGACATAATGGTTCCATGAGCTTTCAAGCACTTTTGAATAAAAATAGAGTGCCGAGAGGATTATGTAGCTTTTTTAGAAATGCGAATGCGCTCTTTTAAAATAAAGAGCACATTATTATTTTAGACCATTATTAATGGTCGGCGGGAGAATTATTTTGCGAATTCGAAAGGATCGGCAAATATTTCATTGAGTGAAGCGCCACTCAGAAAAGCTTTACGTTTGGTATTGTTCACCATATCAGGATGACCACAAAGATAAACGCGCCAGTTTTTGAGATCTTTGTGATTTGCCAAAGCGATTTCATCCGCTCTACCCTTATCAAAACCTGGTTTCTCATCTTGCGATAAGCAAGGTGTATAAAATACGTTAGCGTGTTTTGCAGCCAAATCTTTTAATTCATTAACCAGATAAAGCTTATCGGGATTACCGGAACCGTGATACAAATGGATCTCACCCTTATGGCCTTGATGAAGTGCATCCCGCAATATGCCATAAAGTGGTGCCAAACCTGAGCCTGTACCAATTAACAACAAGTTTGCATCTGCCTGCCCCGGCGAATAATAACATTCACCCAAGGCTTCACTCATTTGCACTGCATCGCCAATGGCTAATTCATTAAAAATCCAACTACTCATTACGCCATTTGAAATTTTCTCTATGTGAAATTCAAGAAAATCTTCTTCAGTCGGTACGCTGGCAATCGAATACGATCTCGCCAGGTGTTCATCTCGGTAAAGGTTGGTAAATTGACCGGCTTTATACACAAATTCTGAATTGGATTTAAATCGCAGCCGCATTATTAGCGGTGAAAATTCGGTTTTATCAATCAAGCTTGCTTCAATATGCGGCGCCGCCGATTCATCCGGCAAAATGACTTTCATATCTTCATTGGGTACGCAGGAGCAGGCGAGAAAATAATTTTGTTGAACTAAACTTTCTTTTAGCCCAACCTGGGCGTCTGTGGGTGGACTGCCATCAACTGCACGCATTAAACAGGTATGACAAAGACCACTACGACATGAGGAAGGTGGAGGACAATGATTGCGTTCCAGACAATCCAAAATTGTTTCATCTGACTCACACTCAAACTGCTTTTGATTAAACTCAATTGTCGCCACGCTTTCCCCCTATTAATTTTTCGTAAATATTTAAATTCAGACTGCAAAAAGGGGCATAATGCCCCTTTTTGTTACTACATGCAGATTACTCAGTATGTAGCGTATTTATTTGCCTAAAACGTCGTTACGTGTCGTTTCTGCAATGGCTGCAACCTGGCCAATCAAATCATCAGATACACCCAGTTCTTTTAAAGTTGCACCCAGATTTTCTACTACTGCATCAAAATGCGAGTCATTTAAACCTTGTTCAACCAAATGAGCATGCCCATCACGCATGTCTTTACCAGTATAATTGTTCGGTCCACCAAATGCCATTGTCAAAAAAGCTTTCTGTTTTGAAGCTTGTTTGTCCATATCAACACTTTCAAAAAATCGATTGATGCGATCATCAGCAAGCACTTTACGATAAAAAATATCAACTGCTGCATTTACTGCTGCTTCGCCACCTATTTGTTCGAACAAGGAATCACTCATTATCAATACTCCTGATTAGCCATGGTTAATGTGTTGAGATTTACTATGTCGGTACAGACCGATAATTTTTAATATGTATTATGAATACACTTTATGATAGCATGGAATTAGTTTAAAAGCAAGATGACATAAAGTGCATAAAGAAATTACACAACAAGACGTTAGACTTTTAACAACTGGTGTGATAAAACTTTACACACAACATGGATCGTTATAACAATGTGGTAATATTATATGCAACTTACGCTTTATACTGATTATTCGCTGCGAGTTTTAATTTATCTCAGCATTCACAAGGATCGTTCAGCAACTATCTCGGAAATCGCGGAATTTTATCAAGTCTCCCGCAATCATCTCGTCAAAGTTGTCCACAACTTATCTTTAAAAAGTTACATCAACTCCACACGTGGAAAAGGTGGTGGTTTGCGACTTGCGCGCGAAGCATCAGATATCGTTGTGGGTGCCGTAGTTCGCGACACTGAACCGAATTTCAATATTGTCGATTGTTTTGGTGAGAACGCGGATCCTTGCACTGTCGAGCCCGTGTGTGCGTTAAAATCTATCTTGGGTCAAGCCACAAATGACTTTTTACACACCCTTGATCAATACACGATTGCAGATATGCTAAAAAGTTCGAATGAAAGTCCAATTACATTTGTTAAAAAAAATGAAGAAAGTTCCGAACCAGCTTAGTTGGTTCGGAAATACTGAAATGAGTTTCTTATAATTCTCCAACTATTGCTGTGAATTTGTTTGCACTAATTTTAGCTAATGGATTTTAATGGAACAAATTTTGCTGATTTGTTTATTATAAAAATAATCAAAGTAATTTGAATTTTTCACAGACAAAAAACTATTTATGTTATAAATTCCCGTGAAGAATTCACCTAATATCAAATAAATTTTATTTCAGGTCTAAATATTTTTACTCGCCAGCCAGAACCACCAAATAATAAAGACAATTAAACCTAATCCAATTAAGTTAACTAAAATTATCATTGAACTGTTTCCCTTTTTAAGAATCGTAATCGATTAGCATTTGAAACAACAGTTAATGATGATAAGGCCATGGCAGCACCGGCAAATATGGGATTCAATAAAATCCCAAATATTGGATACATAAGACCAGCCGCCAGCGGTATTCCCAACGTGTTATAAACAAACGCACCAAATAGGTTCTGCTTAATATTTTTCAATGTGTTTCGGGATACTGCAATAGCATCCACAACACCAAGCAAAGAACCGCGCATCAAAGCAACATCGGCACTTTCGATGGCGACATCTGTTCCCGTGCCTATGGCAAAACCCACGTCAGCCAACGCCAAGGCTGGCGCATCATTGATACCATCACCTACCATAGCAACCTTTCGGTTCTGCGATTGCAATTTGCGGATGGTGTCGGCCTTGTGTTGCGGAAGCACTTCTGCAATCACTTCATCCACCCCAACTTGTTTAGCAATTGCCTGAGCGGAAAATGTGTTATCTCCTGTTAGCATCACGACTTTTAAACCCAGTTTTTTCAATTGATCGATCGCTTGGGCTGAATCAGTCTTTATACCATCACTAATGGTAAGTATACCTTTCGCTTGATTATCCACAGCTAGGTAAAGTACCGTCATGGCCTGTTGATAAAAAGATTTTGCCTGATCAGCAAACAGTTCAACATTAATCTGATGATTTTTCATTAAACGTTCGCTACCAAGTAGCACAACTTGTTTATCAATGGTTCCACGTACACCTTCACCACTAAGCGCTTCAAAATCATCGACGGGTAATAAATCAATATTTTTTTCTTTTGCACTGAAAATGATCGCCGTCGCTAAAGGATGTTCTGATAGATTTTCCAGACTAGCAGCAATTTGTAACAGCGCATCCTGATTTAGTTCTTGGCTAACAATATTATGCACCTTGGGCACGCCTTCCGTAATAGTGCCGGTTTTATCTAAAACCACGGTATCTATTTTACCTGCTGTTTGTAATGCTTCACCATTGCGAATTAACACACCAAACTCTGCGGCTTTGCCCACGCCCACCATGATGGAAATCGGTGTAGCCAGACCTAGAGCACATGGACAAGCAATGATTAACACCGTCATCGCTGTCAGTAACGGCAAACTGCTTTCTTCCGGCATCAAATTAAACCAAATTAAAAATGTCGATACGGCGATAATTAATACGATGGGTACAAAAATAGAAGAAATTTTATCAGCTAATCGTCCGATTGAAGGTTTACTATTTTGTGCATTTCGGACCAGCTCGATGATTTGCGCCAGTGCTGTATCCTCACCGATACGTTTGGCTTGGAATAAAAAACTACCTGCTTTATTAATGGTGCCCCCAGTGACCATGTCACCGATTTTTTTCTCCACACCTAATGGTTCGCCGGTTAACATGGATTCATCAATTACCGAACTACCCTCTACCAAAATACCATCCACTGGAATTTTTTCACCCGGCCGAACCTTCACCGTATCATCCAAAGTGACATGTGCTACCGGAATTTTCATCTCCACACCGTTACGAATGACACTGGCTTGCTTGGGTTGTAATCCAATTAAGCGCTTGATGGATTCTGACGTTTTTCCTTTTGCACGCATCTCTAAAGCTGCACCAAAATTTATCAACGCGATAATTATGACAGCAGCTTCGAAATATACATGGCGTGAACCTTCAGGCACCAGACCGGGATAAATAACCAGCAAGGTCGAGAAAAACCAGGCGGTACCTGTTCCTAATGCGATCAGCGTATCCATATTGGCGTTATGGACAGTAAATGATTTCCACGCCCCCCGGTAAAAACGCCCACCGGCGTAATACAAAACAAATAAAGTGCATGCAGAAATAACTGCCCAAAAAATACGTCCGCCACCTTCCAGCATGGGCATAAAACCTAACCACCCCATGAGTAACAACGGAATACCCACTGCCGCAGCGACAACCGATTGCTTAAGCAAAGTCCGATACTGAGCAAATTCCGCTGCTTCTTTTTCTATCTCATCTTCGACACTTTTAAGCTCTGAAGCATCATATCCCGCATCTTTTATAGCGTTTATGATTTGCTTAACTTCCACTGTGCCGGTAACAAGTGCGGTATGTTCTGCAAAATTCACATTAACAGAAACAATACCGTCCACATGGTTGATGGCATTTTCCACTGAAGATACGCAGCCAGCGCAACTCATGCCGCCTACAGACAATCGAAAAGAAGATATTTCTTTGTCAGTCATATTACCATTGTTCGCCAATTTGCCATTTATCCTGTTTGCTTAAGAATCGCCTATCATAATTATACTGTGTTAAATTGCAGTCTACGCCTCGTACTAGCACCTCTTACAGCGAAAAGCTCTCATGCAAAAAATAGAACGATGAGAGCATTGCAGAAACCGATTAACGCTGAAAAAGGCCCAATGGAATGTATTACTAGAATCCGTAAGGCGTTTAATGCGAATGCCCCAAATATAAATATAACTTACTATGCACCTCGTTCATTATTTTGTACATCTTTTGATACAGAGGTTCCCGGCTTGCAGTACAACAAGTCGCAAAGAGAAATCCAACTGATCGACCTAAATCACCAATGTGATAGATTGATTTATGAACATTATCTATATTGTTCCGAGCTGACTTCAATTCTCCCAGTATGCTATCGAGTTTCGTAAAAGCTTCGTTCATATTTGTACTTCGTTCCGGCATACAACAGCTATTTGATATTTCTTTTAACAATCCAATACACTCGTTTATTTTCGTTTCTGAATCATCGAGTAAATCTTTATTACCTTTCACAATATATTTCTCCCGTACTTATTTAACGAGCATATATTGTACGTTCAGTTTCTTTTTCACCTGTTACATAATCCGTTACACTTGTTATATAATTTACACTTTATCTAACGGTTTTCTGGTTTTTTGAGATTTAAGCTCTTTAAAATGACTTGGCGTCAATCCCGTTACTTTTTTAAACTGATTACTCAAGTGCGCCAAACTACTATAGCCAAGTTTATATGATATTTCTGTCAAACTTAATTCATCATAAACAATAAGTTCTTTAGCTTTTTCTATTTTTTGATTAATTAAATATTGTTCGATCGTTATTCCCTCAACAGATGAAAATAGATTGCTCAAATATTTATAATCCCTGTTTATTTCACTAGCTATATAATCCGATAAATTTTGTTTGTTAGAAATATTATCCAAATTTACAAGTTTTATTATTGCGGTTCTAATAGATTCAATTGTTTTAGATCTTTTGTTTCGCAGGATTTCAAAACCTATGGGTTCCAGCTTTTCTTGAAGCGCTTCCAATTGAAGATCTGTAAGCCGTATTTCACCAAAATCTACTGTTCCCAGCGTAATTGTCAGAAAAGGTATATTTAATTCGTTTAATATGTTTTCGATAACCAGTTTACATCGGTCACAAACCATATTTTTAATATGTAATTTCAACTTGCGCAACTCACATTAAGAATTAAGAAATCTCTGAATAAGTTTGATACTGTGTGAAAGCTATCGGCTTGGCTCCCGCATTGTTCTACGACAAGCTCATATAGTCACGGCAAAAACAATTGAAAACGAGCACGTCCGAGCACCTCATAGGGGAATGAGATTGCCGTTAATGCGGCATTCACGTACTAGATGAGTAATAACATATACAGAGTCTCTATTAAGATTGCTAAGAACAAAACCACTTATTCAGACTATTTAGCGCAACAGATGTTGCTTTTCGAGCAATTAAAAAGGGTTTGCCCAAAATAACGCCTTTTTTACCGAATATTTCAAGTCTTTGTAGTCAATTTAAACATTTCTGGTCTGCTAATTGCTAATTGTCTAGTAAATAGACTGAACAAAAAATAACGGGGAAAATAATGCGAAAATTAAATACGAACATGGAGAGCTCCGATGCGAATCGATTCATTCGCCAGGCAGCAACAAAACAGCTACCCTAGCGGCAATCAAAAAAAGAAACGCGATAAGCAAAATCAGACTGACGATCAGCCTGATCACATCACTTTAAGCCCGGAAATTATTTTATTAAATAAATTGTTGGATTTACCAGAAAACCGTTTCACCCCCTATCCTTTCTATTTTGTAAACGCCACAGTAAAAAACATCAAAACACTTTGCCAAATTGCTGGTCGAATTCAACAAAAAGCAGAAGAATTGGGTGTCCGAATAAGTCAGAACATGATTTATGATCTACTTATCAGTAAAACTGATCCAGAAACCGTAAACTCAATTCATTGGGCGAAATCACCAACAGCCATAGACTCTGGTAATAGCGATTTAAGTGATAACGAAAAAATATTATTCGAAAAACTTCATTTTCTATGCTTGGAAAAGAAAATTTCAGTGGCTTTTATTGAAGTACTAGCAACAGAATACATAAAGAAAAAACACAGCATACAAGCAACAGCTTTAACAAAAACAGATCAAATCACTACTTTGTATGGATTGTTATATAAAGACGGGAATGTGCAACAGTTTAATAAATACAATAAGGTGTTACTTAGCTTAATTAAGCAATTATAAATTGGAAGATAAAAACATTAGACAAAAATGACAAGCCAACAAAACAGTTCTAAAAAGATTTAATCTGACAGCCACATATAAAAAATTGCAACTGTCAGATCGAACCTTGAGTGACCACTGATAACGAACTTACAAAAATCATTTCTTTCTTCATCGTCCCCTGATAAATTCAATTCAAATCACTTACAAAATCAACATAATCAACATAATCAATTGACAAGCTGAAATGCCGGTGCGCATTGAGATTGCTGTCCAGTAATTTCCTCAATAACAACTTTGGGCAATTGCACAGTTTTGTTTTTGAGCTGTCGTACTCCATAAGCTTTGATATAACGAAGCGAAATATTATGCTCACTGCTTTTTGCTTCAACCGCTAATGCGATGGAGTTAGAGTTAGATGAATTGTCGTTCTCATGAATAATAATCCCCGTACAACTACCTTGCTTAACAGACTTTCGCCATTGTGCAAGAAAACGTGTGGAAAGGTTATTAGTCCATAAAATGACAATACTGCTTTTACCGTTTTTCAGTGCTTTATTCATTGTGATTTTATCGTTAACATCACTTTTAGGGTGAATAAGCAGCACACGTGACATATCAATGCCATAAAAAGCAAAAAGTTTTTGATCAATATTGGCTGGTGGTGAAATCAAGGTTATCCATCGATTCTGCGCATTCTGTTCAGCCAACAACGGCAATAATAACTGCAAACCCGTTTCATATTTATCGCATAAAACCTCACTTAGCTCCGCCGCTGGCCAACACCCAGCAGGAAAAAGTGCATCCAACTGAGGAATATTAAAACTCGGTGACTCATTTGTAGTGCCAAAGTCAAACGACTCCTGATAGCCATAATCCAGGGCCAGGTTTTTTACTGAATTTACTCGCCAAGTACTCATAATACACCTCCATTTCGAAGTATACCCACTGCAATCCCTTCTATTTCCAGTGGTTCATTTTTAAGATCGACGACTATTGTTTCAAAATCAGGATTCTCCGGATGTAAATAAACAATATTTCCTTTTTTCTCATAACGTTTAACGGTGACTTCATCGCTTAATCGCGCAACAACCACCTGCCCTTTCCTGACACGATCAGTGACGTGTATCGCAAGCAAATCATCCTCCAGAATACCGGCGTCCCGCATACTCATGCCGCGCACTTTCAGAAAATAATCTGCAGCTGGCGAAAATAACTCAGGATCAATTTCCACACGGTTTTCGATATATTCCTGCGCTAACATGGGCTGACCTGCAGCAACACGCCCAACAACCGGAATACCCTGTTCTTCTTCAGACTGGATAACTTGTATACCGCGGGATGAACCCGGCAATATAGTTAAATAACCTTTACGCTCTAAGGCTCGAAGATGATCTTCCGCTGCATTTGCGGATCGAAAACCAAAACATTGCGCGATTTCCGCTCGTGTCGGTGGCAAACCAGTATCTTTAATGGTTGACTTGATTAACTCGAGTATTTGCGCTTGTCGATTCGTCAGTTTGTCTCGTGTATCCACATTCCACATCCTGTAACAATAATCAGTACTGTTAATATATACAGCTATAATACTGTATGCAAGAAAAATAATGAAATATTTAGTAATACATCGAAAATTACACGATATTTTGAATCTATCGATCAAGGATTAATCAGAACTGAATCGATATAGCGGTTTTCTTACATCAATTGAAAACTTTTAGCTCTAAAACGGTGACTTTTTTATCTGTAATTTGCCATTTCAAATCAAAATCAAGAATTTTTGATGCGTAGACACCCGTGTCTGAGTCTTCATCATAAAATGCGGGTCGCGGATCATAAGCCAGCAACTCAGAAATAAAAGCCGCGATGTCTGTTCCGTGGCGCGCAGTTGCATCTTCCAGCTGCTTACTGGCTATTTCACTAAAAGTCACACTAAATTCTTTTTCCGGCGGTAAATGAGCAATGCCCGCTTTCGCATTAGCAACACAATCGGAATAAGGCAGATAAGGTTTAATATCGATAACTGGTGAGTTATGCAGAATATCTACACCTGAAAGATTTAAAATAATATTGTTGTTTTGATTTTCAATGGAATCGAGTTTCACCACTGACTGACCAATCGGATTGGGTCGAAAATTAGAACGTGTGGCAAATACACCAAGCTTTTCCTTGCCACCCAAACGAGGTGGTCGAACTGTGAGTTTGCGCTTGTTGCTCAAGGACTGGTGAAAAACAAACAATATCCATAAGTGAGAATACTGCTCTAATCCCCGAACAACTTCGAGGTGGTTGTATTGGGGATTTAATATCAACTTTGCTTGAGCCTGTGGTACCAGGCCTGATTGACGAGGAATCGCGAATTTTTGCTTAAAGCAGGATTCAATAATGCCTATAGCAGAAAATTCATATTGATCACCACCAGATTTCTTCATCAGCTTTGTAAACTGGCTAACTGATTTTGATAAATTGTATGCATGGTCTCACCAAAACAAACAAAAATCACTTTTTCCGGTTGCGCGTGTTGCTGTAAAAACTCAACAACTGTTTTAAATGCAATGTCTGCGGCCTGTTCAAGCGGATAACCATAAACACCACAACTAATCGCTGGAAAAGCGATGCTTTTGCATTGTTTATCCTGCGCAACTTGTAAAGAGGATTCATAACATGAGGCCAATGCTTCCGCTTCATCACTGTTTCCACCATGCCAAATCGGGCCGACGGTATGGATCACATATTTGCATGGCAATTGATAAGCGTCGGTAATTTTGGCGTCACCGGTTTTACAACCACCCAGCAGTTGGCACTCTTCCAATAACTGCGCGCCGGCGGCTTGGTGTATGGCACCGTCAACGCCTCCGCCACCCAGCAAACTTGAATTAGCTGCATTAACGATAACATCTACAGACAAGCGAGTAATATCACCATGATAAATTTCGATTCGATGAGATACGTTTTTCATTGCACTCCAGATAGTTCGGCCTGAGTTCATCAACTTGATGAACAAACAGTTTTAATATTAAAGTATCTGGCAGAAGAAAAAAAGCTCAGGCATAAAACGTGGAGAAAATACGCTATTTAATCACGCCGCATCATCAGATTGAGAAACGGATTTGCGTGTAAAAAATTTTATAATCAGCATCAAGAATAACAAAGCGCAAATTACCAGCGTGATATAGAACGCTTGCTGATAATCAAACCGGTTGTCAATGTGATGTGATGTTCGAACCTTGTATGGTCCAATATTCAGTTCTTTCATGAGATCATGAACAGGTTGGTAACTTAGCGGAATGGTCCAGCCAGAATAGTTACCTTTTTCGGCTGCTTTACTGTTCGATGATAATTGCAGTAAAGCAATTGTCACTTTCTGCGCCAATTCATCAGAGGTGGAGTTGATTTTGGCAAATGCCCATTCTGGATACAATTCAGTACTTAACCAATAAGGGTAGTCCGCAACTTGTTTTGGGTTGATAAGTTTAAACTCGTCTTTTGCTATTTCCCCTTCATTTGCCATTCGCTCAATCATGTCGCTGCGAACAACACCTGCATCCATTCGCCTAGCCTTTACAGCCTTAATCACATCACGCTGATCGCCGCCCGCAAAAAATAGCTTGCCTAAATCCGAGTAAGGATCAAAGTTTTGCTTTTTCATTTCCCGCCAGGCTACCGTCCAGCCACCAAATGCCGGTTCTGAAACGGCAATCAGGTTTTTACCTTTCAAATCTTTAAGATCATTAATCTCATTATTATCAGCTTGGGTAAAAATGACAGAACCAAATTGCATCAACTCAGATACACCGGCACTTTTATTTTTTAGTGTCAGCAACCGACTCGCACCAAAATTAACTTCAATATCTACATAACTGGAGGGATTCGTAATAATAAAATCCACCTTGCCTTCGCCAGCAAAGCGGGAGAACTCTCGCAAATTGACAATGGGAAAGATTTTGAATTCGTAACCGGGGATTTTTTCAGTCAGATAATCAGCGGTGGGTTGCCACTGTCCAATGCCTTTCATTACGCCAGTAATAACGCGAACACCAATTTTAACTTCGATTAAATCCAGCTTGGCATTTTCAGCAGCCAAAATAGAAGTTGTGCAAAATAACGCAGTACATAGCAGAACCAGCGCAATATTATGTTTTTGTCCGAGAATTCCCATAACAAATGGAATATCGACTCAGAGCACTCGATTCTTTATTAAAATAACCTGGAATATACTTATCGTCTAGCCCGAAAAAAACGACGGATTTGATCTGCACAGCGACCTTCCAATACGCCGCCGCATACGTCTGCGCGATGATTTAATTTCTCTGAATCCAGCAGAGAAAACACGCTGCCTGCAGCACCGGTTCTGGGATCATAAGCACCAAACACAACACGTTTAATGCGTGCATGTACTATGGCGCCCGCACACATGGGGCATGGCTCGAGGGTGACGTAAAGTGTTGAGTCACCACTGATTCGGTAATTATTCAGGAATTTGGCCGCCTGCCGCAAAGCCAATATTTCCGCATGCGCGGTGGGATCGTGCTGCCCTATGGGGCTGTTACAGGCTTCTGCGATTAACTCATCATCTCGAATAATCACCGCGCCTACAGGAACTTCTCCTACAGCTTCAGCGCGCTCTGCCAATGACAATGCATGCAACATCCATTTTTCATCATCAGGCAGAGTCATGAGCTAATAATGATTATTCCCACTCAATTGTAGCGGGTGGTTTACCGGAAATATCGTAAGTTACTCGGGAAATGCCTTCAACTTCATTAATAATGCGGCGTGAAACTTCATCCAGAAAATCATACGGTAACCGGGCCCAGATGGCTGTCATGAAATCGATGGTTTCAACAGCGCGCAAGGCAATCACATAATCATAACGTCGGCCATCACCCATGACACCAACTGATTTTACCGGCAGGAAAACCGCAAAGGCCTGGCTGGTTTTATTGTAGAGATCATGTTTATGCAGTTCTTCGATGAAAATATTATCTGCCAATCGTAACAAATCGGCATAGTCTTTTTTTACCTCTCCGAGAATTCGTACACCCAGCCCCGGACCAGGAAATGGATGGCGGTAAACCATGTCATAGGGTAATCCCAACTCCACACCCAATTTACGTACTTCGTCCTTGAACAATTCGCGCAAGGGTTCGACCAATTCTAACTGCATGTAATCGGGTAAACCGCCAACGTTATGATGCGACTTAATTACATGCGCTTTACCTGTTTTTGAGCCAGCGGACTCGATAACATCCGGATAAATCGTACCTTGCGCCAGCCATTTTGCAGAAGTGAGTTTCTTTGATTCTTCTTCAAAAATATCCACAAACAAATTGCCGATGATTTTACGTTTTTTCTCCGGATCAACCTCACCCTTTAAGGCATCTAGAAAGCGAGTTTCCGCATCCACGCGAATCACTTTTACACCCATATGTTTGGCGAACGTATTCATGACCTGATCACCTTCACGCAAACGCAACAAGCCGTTGTCTACAAATACACAGGTGAGTTTATCACCAATGGCGCGATGCAGAAGTGCTGCAACCACTGAGGAGTCAACACCTCCAGAGAGGCCGAGGATGACTTCATCATCACCTACTTGCTCACGCACTTGTTGAATCGAATCCTCGATAATATTGCCCGCAGTCCACAATGAATCACAAGCACAAATTTCTATGGCAAAACGTTCCAGAATCCGGCCACCCTGACGGGTATGTGTCACTTCCGGATGGAATTGAACACCATAAAATGCTCGGGTTTCATCTGCGATACCAGCGATGGGAGCGCTGTCGGTACTGGCCATGAGCTTGAAGCCTTCTGGTAATTCAGTCACTTTATCGCCGTGACTCATCCACACATCCAGCATGCCATAACCTTCTTCCGTGGTATGGTCTTCAATATTGTTTAACAAGTTGGTGTGGCCCCGCGCGCGTACCTGAGCATACCCAAATTCGCGCTTGTTTGACGACTCCACCGTGCCACCCAGTTGTGCGGCCATGGTTTGCATACCATAACAAATACCTAACACCGGCACATTCAGGGAAAATACACACTGCGGTGCAATCGGTGCTTCATCGCCAATCACGGATTCCGGGCCACCCGATAAAATAATACCTTTGGCGCCAAACTGCTGAATATCAGCTTCATCCATATCCCAGGGATGAATTTCGCAATAAATCCCAATTTCTCGAATACGTCGCGCAATCAGCTGGGTATATTGTGATCCAAAATCAAGTATTAAAATGCGATGGGCATGTATGTTTTGTTGCATGTTTGTTCCGCTTTACTGGGTAAACCCAAAGTTAAATAACAAAGAACCCATGTCATAAAACATGGGTTCCGAAAATTCCGACAACACTGCGAACCAGTTCAAATGAGACTAATCCCTTTAATCGATTCGGTAGTTAGGCGCCTCTTTGGTGATCGTTACATCATGAACATGGCTTTCACGCATACCAGAAGATGTCACTCGTACAAATTGCGGTTTGGTTCTCATTTCCTGCATACTGGCACAGCCGGTATAACCCATGCTGGCGCGCACTCCACCTAACATTTGGTGAATAATATTCAGTACTGAACCTTTATAAGGCACCCGGCCTTCAATGCCTTCTGGTACCAGTTTTTCCACATCAGAAGCATCCTGGAAGTAACGATCGCTTGAACCTTGGGATTGTGCCATGGCGCCTAAAGAACCCATACCACGATAGGACTTATAAGAACGGCCTTGGTATAACTCTACTTCACCTGGCGCTTCTTCCGTACCAGCAAACATACCCCCAACCATCACAGAATAAGCGCCCGCAGATAGTGCTTTGGCCATGTCACCCGAAAAACGAATACCGCCGTCAGCGATGAGTGGAATGCCCGATCCTTTCAGAGCTTCTGCCACATTGGCAACCGCACTGATTTGCGGCACACCAACACCACTTACGATTCGGGTGGTACAGATGGAACCTGGTCCTATGCCCACTTTCACACCGTCTGCGCCCGCTTCTTTTAAGGCTAAAGCTGCATCTTTAGTTGCAATATTGCCACCGATAACTTGCAAATCCGGATAGTTCTCTTTCATCCAGCGTACTCGGCTCAATACACCTTCAGAATGACCATGAGCTGTGTCTACAATAATTACATCGACACCTGCCTCTACCAGCGCGGCAACCCGGTCGGGGGTATCAGCACCGGTGCCAACAGCTGCGCCAACACGCAAACGACCCAATTCATCTTTACAGGCATTGGGATAGTCTGTGGATTTTTGAATATCCTTAACTGTAATCAAACCACGCAATTCAAATGAATCATTTACCACCAGCACTTTTTCAATGCGATGTTTATGCAATAAAGCCAAAACTTCGTCTTTGTCTGCACCTTCCTTAACCGTCACTAGATTATCTTTTTTGGTCATGATATTGGAGACAGGTGCATCAAAATGGGTCTCAAAACGTAAATCACGACTGGTGACTATTCCCACCAACTGGCCTTTGTCGACGACAGGCACGCCTGAAATATTGTTAGAACGGGTAAGTTCCATCACGTGACGAATGCTGGTTTCTGGCGAAACAGTAATTGGCTCTTTGATCACACCGCTTTCAAATTTTTTCACTGTCAGCACATTTGCTGCCTGCTGTTCAATGGTCATATTTTTATGAACAATACCAATACCACCCTCTTGCGCCAAAGCGATGGCTAATCGGGATTCGGTAACAGTATCCATGGCTGCGGAAATTAGCGGTATATTAAGCTCAATGCCTCTGGTAAGTTTAGTTTTCAGGCTGACTTCCTTTGGCAACACGGTAGAATGCGCAGGCAATAAAAGAACGTCGTCAAATGTTAAAGCTTCGTGGTCTATTCGCAGCATGGAGTAATCCAGTTGTTAAAAATTAAACCCGCAATTATAGCTGATTCTGACACTTACGGTAAAGAATCAGACAGTATTGGCGATAAACTAATCACAATTCCTCATAGAGTAATTTTGATCAATCATTAACTTTTTATATACTATAATTGTATTGGATTTCATAGACATAGTTATGAGAATGCGTCATGATACCGCACACTAATTGCGATATTGTGAAATCAGCAGATATCATCACATTAAATTTTAGGAGTGGAAAATGAAAAAACTTGCTACTTTAGCTGCGGTACTTACGCTTGTTGGTTGTGCAGGCACATCTGAAAAAATGATGATGAGTGAAGCAACAGACTACCCTTCTTTGATTAAACAAGCTCAAGCCTCCATCAAAAAGGCGGCTTCAGTTGGCGGCGAATGGCGTGACAGCAAAAAAATATTGAAAAGTGCTGAAAAAGCAGCCAAAGCGGGTGACAAAGACAAGGCAATGATGCTGGCGAAAAAAGCGGTTGAGCAAGGCAAACTGGGTTATGAGCAAGCGCTTGCCCAAAAAAATGCTGGTCCTTGGTTGTTCTAATCACCTGATCTATACCAATCACACTCATACCATGGCCTGCGCAGTGAATAACTGCCCAGGCCATATTTATTTGCGGATTTTATGAGCGACTCCTTAACTATTTCCCCAACTGTTGATGCTGACAGACATGTTTACACCGTTTCTGAACTCAACCAGGATGTGCGCTTATTACTGGAAACCGGTTTTCCGACTTTATGGTTGGAAGGCGAAATTTCCAATTTCTCCTGCCCTTCATCGGGCCACTGGTATTTCACCTTAAAAGACAGTAAAGCGCAGGTTCGCTGTGCCATGTTTAAAAACCGAAACCGCGTTTTGGATTTTAAGCCGGAAAATGGCGACCAGATTCTCATAAAAGCGAAAATCAGCCTCTATGAAGCGCGTGGAGAATACCAGCTCATCGTCGAGGCAATGGAAGAGGCGGGTTACGGCGCTTTACAGCGGGCGTTCGAAGCGTTGAAAAAAAAGCTACAAGCCGAAGGATTATTTGCCGCATCGGTAAAACAGGACTTGCCAGCCCTACCAAAAAACATTGGTGTTATCAGCTCGCCCACCGGAGCAGCTATTCGCGATATTCTCAGTGTGCTAAAACGTCGCTTTCCCAGTACACCTGTGACGCTTTACCCGGTGCAGGTTCAAGGTGATGAATCCGCGCAACAAATCGTAAACGCCATTCACACAGCCACAGAACGCAATGAATGCGATGTTTTACTGATCAGCCGTGGCGGTGGTTCTTTGGAAGATTTGTGGTCGTTTAATGAAGAAATTGTCGCGTGTGCTATTTTTCACTGCCCTATTCCCATTGTCAGCGGCATTGGTCATGAAATAGATTTTACCATTGCCGACTTTGTTGCCGATAAACGTGCTGCCACCCCTTCTGCTGCTGCAGAATTAATCAGCCCGGATCAAACTGAATTGCAAAATGCATTGCAAAGCTATCAACAGCATTTAAGCCAGATAGTGATTAAACAACTACAGCAATACAATGAAAAATTGAAGCGACTGGGTAAGCAATTAAAACACCCAGCACAACGACTGCGAGAACTTAGCCAACGTATTGATGAATTAGAGTTACGATTCACACAGGCATTGCAGCATCGTCTACGCTATCAGCAATCCTCACTAATTCAACAGCAAACGCGCTTGTTAAACTACACCCCCAGCGTTAAATTGAATAAATACAATCAACAACTGGATTATTTACGCCGTGCATTGTTGCTCCATATGCAGCATTTACAACAAGACAAAAAAAACTCTTTGGCAATGGCATCACGTACTTTAAATGCTGTTAGCCCACTTGCCACATTGGATCGTGGCTATGCAATTGTCAGCGAAAGGAACACTGGCGATATTGTCCGGTCTTATAACGATGTTAGTCCCGATGAAGAAATAAAGGTACGCTTGAGAAATGGCCAACTTATCTGTGAAGTTAAAGAAACGATTGCTGATTAATTCTATTGTTGTTTTTTTGTTGATACCTTTTGTTAGTATCGCACAAAATCTTCCGGATGAATCTCTGGTACCGGGCGGAGTTGCCATTATTGAACTGGGTGATAGCAATCAAGCAAGACCCGAAGTCAGATTCAATCGGCAACAAATAATGACCATTAAACACAACGGAAAATGGCAGGCTGTAGTTGGAATTCCGCTTTCCGCAAAACCCGGCACACAAAAAATACAGATTTTGAATGGCAAGCAAAAAGCCACAAAATCCTTCACCATAGTAGATAAGGCCTATCGCACGCAACATATAACAATCAAAGACAAACGTAAGGTAAACCCGAATCCAGACGATATGGCGCGAATCAAGAAGGAAAGACCTGTCATTAAAAATGCCCTAAAGCATTGGCAGTTTCAGGACGATATAAATTTTGAATTTATAGCCCCGGTTGATGGGGTCAAGAGCAGCTCTTTTGGCTCTAGACGAGTCTTCAATAATCAACCCAGGCGACCACACAGTGGTATGGACATCGCTGCAGCAAAAGGAAGTCAAATTGTTGCACCGGCAAAAGGTAAGGTCATTGAAACCGGAGATTTCTTTTTCAACGGAAATTCGGTTTTTATCGATCATGGACAGGGATTAATTACCATGTATTGTCATATGGATAGCATCGCAGTGAAACCCGGCCAATGGGTTAAATCCGGTGAAAAACTGGGTGAAGTGGGTGTAACAGGTCGTGTGACCGGCCCACACCTACACTGGACTGTGAGCTTGAATAATGCAAGAGTGGATCCCCAACTTTTTTTGAGGGAGCCGTAATATTAATTAGCAATAGACAGGTGAGTAATGTTAAACAAGGTTGCCAATTATTACCGCTCGATTTTAAATCGTCTGGGTACGGAACCTGAAAAGCAATATGAAGATGGTGTATCTAAATACGCTTATCATAAAAACCTGGTTACCGGCTTTGGCACCCTGATTTACAATATGGAACAAAACGGCTTTTACGGCATTGTCGACGACAACAACAATCTGTACCTTCCCATTAATAATCAGGATTTCTCACACATACTACAAGATCGCAAACGTGTTCAATTCACGCTAAATGTTTACCCTGATGTTTGTAATATTTATCGTTGGGGTAAAACTGCCAAGGTTATCGCCATCCAGATCCTGGGTTGATAGATAAAAAACAGCCTTTTTTACTCTCCTTCCCCTCATTTTCTTAAATTCCTAGTACCTTACTCAACAATCTTCACAGATGTAGATGATTTTCAAGATTATTTCGCTTCCTGTCGATATATCTAGCGGTAAATACCGATTCGTATGTAATTAACAACAGGAATTCAAATTAAATCATGTCGCTAAGTATTAAGAATGTTTTAGTCGTTGACGATGATTCAATTAACCGAAAATTATTAAATAAATTTTTACTTAAACTGCACTACGAAGTTTTTGAATGTGAAAACGGCGAGGTCGCAGTGCAAACATTTCAGGAAAATAACATCGACCTGGTTCTTATGGACGTTATGATGCCTGTGATGAATGGTATTGACGCAACAAAACAAATTAAACAGCTTTCTGAACACGATTTTATCCCCGTACTTTTCTTAACTGCATTGACCACTGATGATGAAATGCAAGAATGCATTGAAGCAGGCGGAGATGACTTTCTATCAAAACCCATCAACCTTAAAGTATTGGAATCAAAAATTCTGGCCTTTGAGCGAATTCATCATATTTACCGAGAAACCAAACAAGCAAAAGACAATTTAAAACGCGATCAAGCCATCACCAAAAAAATATTCCATGAAGCCATCACGAGTAAGAATGCCGAAATTCCCACTCTTCAATCCTGGTTTCATTCACACCAAAACATCAATGAAGAACTATTTTTAGCTGCACGCACACCTTCAAATGGTATTAATTTACTGCTGGGAAGAATGAGTGTCAGTGGACTTGCAGCAGCAGTTGGCGCGCTACCTACAACGGAAGTGTTTCGCACCATGACAGAAAAAGGGTTTGCACCCGGAGATATTCTTGCCACGATAAACAGTAAATTACATAAATTACTACCGGGCGGCATTTACTTATCAGCGATCATTATTAATATTAATGAAAACCTGAACCAGGCACTATGTTGCAACTGTGGCATGCCAGATCTATATCAGCTTAGTGATAACGAAAATAAAATTTTAAATAAAGTTAGCATGAATCCAATTAAGTTGGGTGTGGAGGCGAAAATAGATGCCACAGATCTTGTTCACCATCTGACGATTTCGGAACAACAAACACTGATATTTTCAAGTCTATTTGAAGACGAGCTAATTTCATCCTCTTTAAATCAAACATCCACTCAAGTCTTAGATTCCAACATGCTTGAGCAGATTAAAGCACAGATAAAGCCTCAGTTAGACAATGAACTAGTCAATGAAAATTTCGCTCTTTTTCAACTCTCCATTGATGAATCGATGATTCCAAGTGACACGGAAGTCCTTCAGGAAATAAGTGAAAAAGCATTAAGCAATACGACACCGGTGCTAATTAATGCGCAAGAATCCATTGAAATGGAATTTAAATTACAGGGCAAGAAACTGGGTACAGTCGATCCAGTTCCCATTATCATTAACTATTTAGAATCTGTGTCAGACATTAGCTCACACCGGGAAGCATTATTTACAATTCTAACCGAGCTTTATGTGAATGCACTGGATCATGGCGTGCTGGGTTTAAAATCTTCACTCAAAAAGTCAGCCGATGGATTTGCACAATATTTCGAATTACGTACGGAAAAGCTGAAAACAATCTCAGAAGGGTTTGTTTCCATCTCTTTAAACTTAAACACTGGAGAGTTACTAAACTCGTTGGACATTGCCATCAAAGACTCTGGCCCTGGATTTGATTTCAACAACATTGTCGACTTTAATCCCGATGAAGCCATGTTTAGTGGTCGCGGCATTGCGTTGGTTAAGGGACTATGTGAAAAATTTGAAGTTTTTTCGCCAGGAAATGAATCCGTGGCCACTTACTGCTGGTCAAATGATTAATTCATTTAGACAGATCTAAACAAATTATGATTTGCTCAAATATCTGATATCTATTTGGAGATGGTAAGCTTTAAGTGATCGGCTTAGCTTTAGATTGCATGAGAAACCGCTCATTCCCGGTGCCGGTAAGCAGCGCTGACGATAGAGTAACGCGGCAAAAAAGCATTCATTGCCGTAGCTGAGAAAGCTTAGATTCAGGAAGCCGCTTTAACTCGAATGATAACATCCACACCTTCAGCTACTGTTCCTTCGGGCAGGTTTGGTATTTCATTCAATGATAGAAAATTCGCATCAATGTCTTCAAGCTTTCCGGTTTCCACATTGAAAAAATGATGATGCTCAGAAATATTGGAATCATAAAAAACTTTGGTGGGATCGATAATCAATTCACGGACTAATCCTTTGCGCGCGAACAGCCCCAGTGTGTTGTAAACCGTCGCTTTAGATACCTTGGACTTTTCCCGATTCACCACATCCAATACCTGCTCAGCGGACAAGTGCTGTTTCTTACTTAACAGTACTTGTGCAATTTCTACGCGCTGGACGGTTGGTGAAATTCTATGTTCACGTAAAATTTGTATGGTTTCTGATTTTGACATTAATTCTTGCATTTCTACACCAAGCACTTGAAAAGATAATATTTTTCACTTTATCAACTTAATCAGCATTTATCAGATTAGTCAAGAAAGTATTGTGTCAGGATTGTTAACTCAATATGCCCTGAAACTTCGGCCATATTTTAAACAATTTCTAAATAAATGCATCGGCTCACGGTAAAAAAAACTTGAGAATATTTTCAGCTTCACACCCAATACAGCTATTTCGGGTCATAATCACGCGCTTTTAACTTATTAATCTTAGGGGTTTTTCGCTAAAGTGATCATAATTGATAAGGTGTAGGGTCAATTTTGGGGGTATTATTCAACAATAAATCTGCCATTAATTCGGCTGATGCCGGCCCTAAAATGAATCCATTACGGAAATGACCGCTATTAATGAATAAATTATCTATTTTTGGGTGTTGGCAAATAAATGGTGTTCCATCAGGAGAAGCTGGTCGCAATCCTGACCAGTGTTCTTCGATGGGATATTGATTCAATGCAGGTAATACTTCGTCGATAAAGTTAATCAACTCCTCTCGTGCTGCTTGAGTCGTGTTTTTATCAAACCCCACATCTTCCATAGTACTACCCACAAGAATACGACCATCTTTACGCGGAATAATGTATTTCCCCTGAGATAAAATAATCGATTGTAATAAACTCGGCACAGCCTTAAACAGCAACATTTGACCGCGCATGGGTTTTACCAATAATTCTAGCCCGGATTCCGCCAGTAGTTTACCGCTCCAGGCACCCGCACAAACGATGACTTTGTCAGCTCTCACTTCACCTGATTGGGTATGAATTCGAAATCCACTTTCACCCGACGTAATATCTTGCACCAAACAATTTGTTTGAATATCCACGCCCAAAGACAAAATAGTTTGTTGAAGTGCGCTTGCAAATCGCGGATTTCGTACCTGACAAATCTGCGGAAATTTTAAATAGTGAAAATCGCCAGGCACATCGATTAATCCCTGGGCTTGCGCGGTCGTTCGCTCATAAGATTGATGGTTTTCTTTTAACCACTGGTAACCTTCTTCATTTACATCCCGCTCGTCCATGAGTAAGCCGGATTGAATATACTCCGGGTCAACGCCGCTTATTGCCTGCAGTGCTGCAGCAATTTCCGGGTAGAGAAGCAAACTACGAAAAGCGAGTGTATTCACCGCGTGAGGGTATCGCCACGGGTAAAGTGGTGTAAGAATTCCACCGCCTGCCCAGGTGGATTCCTGCGCGATTTGGGATTTTTCCAAAAGACAAACTTGCAAACCTGCTTCGACTAAAACACGCGCGGTAAGCATACCGATAACGCCACCACCCACGATGGCAACTTCTGTTTTTTTGTTGATCACTTATACCTCAAAAAACCACAAACTGTGTATTTTTTATTCGCTCTTTTCAGTTGAGAAAATGTTTTACAAAACCCCTAAAACATTCTTTAAGATTACATTAAGAAAAACGCTGATTTTTAATTTTAAATTAAGTAAACTACTGGTATTCATTGTCATATAACCTAAGCATAGGGATAATACCCTAACAATAACAAAATCGACTGGTAAATGCGGGAAATGTTGAATAATAAATATAAACAAGGGGAGGTTTTATGTACTGCATTGCTTAATGCAAATATCTCCCGTGCCCAAATTTCAAAACCCGACAGCAAACTCAGTGGTTTCACGCTGATTGAATTAATGGTTGCCATTGCTATTGCAGGCATTCTGGCTGCTTTCGCAGTCCCCATTTATTTTGACAGAGTTGAGCAAAGCCGCCTGACTGAAGGCCTGGGGATGTTGACTGTTGTGGCTGCGAAAATGGAAAAGGATTATCTGGATAATAGCGATTACGGCACTAACGGTACCTGCAGTGTTGCAGCACCCGCCAGTGACAACTTCACTTTTACTTGCAGCACAAACAATAATGACCAAGAATTCACCTGGACGGCTTCATATGGCGCCGATTACGCTTACACCATAGATCAGAACACTGACAAAGTTACCACAAAATTTGACGGTACCACCTCTCCCAGTTCTGGCGCCGATTGCTGGTTAATTGGTCAAGGGCAATGTTACTGATGACAAAAAGCTTAAATAATCGAAAAGGATTTGGCCTGATTGAACTTCTGGTCACAATTGCCATTTTCGCTATTCTCTTAGCGGTTGCTACACCAAACTTCAGCAATATTCTTTCCAGAAAAGATATAAACAGCGGTAGCGCAACATTAATTCAAGCCCTAAATAAAGCAAAAAAAATAGCACACTCAGAAAGTACTCGAGTGAGGGTTACGGTATCTGGCAGTAAAATTACTTTAGTAAAAGCTAACGACGATACAAACCCGCAATACATCCATTTGCCAAAACGGATAAATGCAGGATCCGATGGCGATGAAGGTGGCGCGGTTGCAATTATGTTTAATGCTGATGGTTTGGTTTTTAATTTTGGCGGCGATCAAATTAACAACGCAACAAACATTCAAATTCAAGCACGTGCCAATGCAAGTGTAAACAGAACTATTTCTATTACCTCTTTGGGCATGATTGCCAGTTTATAACCTTACAATTATGATAAAAAGACAAAAGAAAAATAACGAAGGTTTTACACTAGTTGAGGTTTTGGTAAGTCTTGTTCTATTTTCTATCGGAATGTTGGGTGTTGCGCTGCAATATGCCAAAGGCATCAGTAACACCATCAACACCGAAGTACATTCGTCAGTAATGCAGATCGCGACAAAAACCATCGAGCCCCTAAATATTGCCGCATCTCAAAATAATGCCGCTCTACAACTGGCATTAAATAACCTTAACACTACAACAATAGTTTCCAATTTTGCCACAAATAATAGTGACCAAAAGAATTTCACATTGAGTCTGGTGGCAACAGACGATACCGGTGCCGATTTGACAACAATCAATGTCGGAGCATGGCGAGCACCTATTACCGTGGTATTAACCATGGACTATATTGGCAAAGATTCACAAGCAATTACATTTAACACTACGCATGTACTCACAAACTGATGAATATATCACGTGAAAACAATTATTATAAAAGTTCTCGGTTTCGGGGTTATACACTCATTGAAGCCATGGTGGCTACAGCCATTGCTTCAATTATGTCGTTAAGTGTCGTGTCAGTTTATATCAACCAATCAGGCAATATTTCAACCGAAACACAAAGAGACACCAGCATTCAAGAAGCAAATCGTGCATTTGATGTTATAAGCCGCTTACTACGACAGGCGCAACAAAATACAGTATTTGTAGACTATGGCACAGGCCAGCTTAATGGACAAAATGCACCTGAAGTCAGCAATGATTCAATAACCGTGACATTCGCTTTGCCAAACGGATTTAATATCTGGCCAAATAATAACGGTGCCCAACCAATTGTCCAATTGAGCTGGCAAAATACTGGTGATAATGGAAACGTCATCCAAATAGATAACGCAGCAACTGCTGCAGGTTTAGGTACACCACAAACTTTTGCCGGCGATAATACTGGTAACGAAGCGCGAATTATCAATCTCGATATCTGGCCGATGCTTAACGTAAATACCCCTCAACCTACTGACGCCAGTGTTGCACAAAGTGGATACTTATTACGGGTCACTACCAGAGCTGCACAGCCGGATCTAAGTTATACCAATCCTGATGATAACAGCAACTTTAGAACACATACTGTTTCTGGAATAGTCTGGCCACGGAATTAAATTCAAAAATGAATAACAATAATAAAAAATTCCTGCATCGCCATCCACACATTCACAAAAAACAAGCTGGATATATTGTTATTTTAACCATTGTTTTATTGTCTGCATTGCTTGTTTCTTCATTGAGTTTTTTTGAACGTACCGCAGACAGTATGCAGATGACGGGATATAGCAGGGATTCTGCTGAGTCCATGCTGTTTGCCGAGAGCGCCATGAATTTGGTTTTTGGCCAATTTCAATCCGGCGCATTGGTTGGTGATGATGCTGTGTCTGATAATACACAGCAATTAACTAATCCAGCAAATATGCCATTACCCTATTTATTTCATGTTTCTGAAAACAATCCAGCAATTGATCAAGCACTACCAAGTATACTGCAGCGTGTTGCGGACGGTGAAGCCAGAAACGCAGGCACTGCTGTCAATGGAAGCATTGTTAATGTTGTTTCAAATAACCTGCTTGTTGAAAACCTATTTACAGCCACCTCGCAACCAATGGTTTTTGGCGTAAATGACGGCAGAACCGGTCGTGATAATTCAAATAGATTACTTGACCTGAACATAACGACTGCCGCCGGCTGGACAAACGCAATACCAGATGAACCCAAAATTGCAGCCGTTTGGTTTGAGTTGGTACAAAATCCCGCTTTAGCTGGAAGTGTTCAGGTTTACATACAGGTTGCATCTCAAGTAGGTAGATCAAAAAGCTACGTTCAACGATTAATTGGAAGTTACCCCACAACACTTGGCCGTCGCTTAGGTGGAATTAACGAAGCTAGCTAGCATGAAACAATAATAAAATTGAAATAGGAAGGATGATGTTATGGAGAATTTTAAAATAAACAGATGGATTATTACGATATCATTGGGTTTAACACTGTTTTCTGCTACAAGCATGGCAGAAAAGGGTTATGTGATTATGGACAATACCGGTGGTGGCAAAAATAAAGGTGTTGTTGCAAACATGCTAACGGCGCTTGCACCAACGACAAGCGTATCAACATTAGATACATGCTCTCAGGATGACGCGCTGGATGATAAAAACTGTAATTCAATAGATTTTAGAAACGACGGTGACATTCAAGTCGTTCAAAATGATATCAATGACAATCTTAAAAATATGATTGGCTTAAAAAATCCAGACTCGACCGACACCAACAGAAGAGCTAATGGAGATCCCATAACACCTTTCCCTGCAGATAAAACTGATTTATTCCTAATAGAAAAATACCGAAATGCTGCCAGGTTAATTACAACTAACTATCCTTCCGCATCAGGTAGCACACCTAACCGGGGTGACATGAGTTTTACTGAATTTCTAAATAATGTTAATTCGGCAACTACCATGTATGGCATTGTGCGAGTAAAGATCCCGATGCACAAACCAGAAGGAGAGGAAGATTTTGCTTTGTGTGGCAATACGGCCTGCTCAGGAATATGCGGACCCGCGAAAGATGACAATATTAAACCAGGCGAAACCTTATGCGGTGTAACATTAAACAACAGCTCAGCAATTAATGTCAAAGGATCTATCATGTTTGACTTTATTGATGCGGCAAATAGAAATCCAATTAATTTAACCGCCATGCCAAGTGAGGTTGAAGATATACGTTTTCAATTAACTGTTCCATTTAATGTCAATGCATCGCATAACAATACTGCGGGTTATCTGGAATCCATCGAATCAATCAAACAGCTTATCGGAAACAACAGCTGTTCAAGTGGTGAATTCTGCAACCTGGATTTCGCCCGCAATATTGGCGACACTTTCAGAAGAGGTTTAGTGCTCACAGATTCAGAAAACGAATATCAATATAAAATGAATAAGACGCTGAGCGATGTAGAGTTTAGCAGTCTAAGCGATGATCAGAAATTTAATCTTTTGCTTCCTTCAGCGTATGCAGAAGGCTGGGCCGATGCATTTAGTACACTGGGTATCTCTGCTCAATCATGGCGTGATGATTTCCACTTTAAAATACCGAATATAGACGACACAGCCACCACAATATTAACAACTGATGATATTCGTAGTGAGCAATTTGAAGATATTCCAGCTGTAATCTTTACTGGAGGCTTGGCCAGCATCCAATTTCACACAAATATTTCAGGATTAATCTATGCTCCACAATCTTTGGAATTAAAACAATTTAATGTTTATAACGCTACATTGAGACGTGATGTAAAAGCTAAACAATACATAAATGGCGCTATAATTGTAAGAGATAGCTTTTATGTAGATGCCATGTCAGAAGACGGAATTACCCTCATCAGCAACAATCCGGACGTATACAGTCAGATTGAATTGGTGTCAGATAGTCCATGGCATGGAGCTTTTGTTGCATTTGATGAATCGCCACAACCGGTAGCCGTTGCCAGTTTGTCAGATGTCGATGATAATGCTGCGACACGATCAGGCGGAGCTAACGACGAGAGTGAAGGCGGTAATTACGCCGATATTTTCGGTCAACCTGGCACTAATCCTGGCCCTCAATGGACGCAGGTAAAACCCAACTAATTTCCAATATTTACTGATTCCAGCAAGCTTTGCTGGAATCAGTATCAAAAACTGGCCCAGACTGATTCAACACAAAACTGCGACATTCATCATCCTCCTGATTTCCCCCTGACACTGGAACAGCTTCCACTTCGTAAGCCAGCTCATTGGCGTAGTTCATTGTTATTCGGTAATTCCCCTCAGCCGATATATATGTCGTTCCATTGATATGAACAGGTAAGTCTGCCAAATCACCTGCAAAAACAGGATGACGAGTGCGATATTTTTCCTGCGCAATTTGAATTTTCAACAAGGTATTGGTTGCATCGGCTCGGCGGGCTTTACGTAGTGCATCCTGAAATGACGGATATGCAATTGTCGCCAGCAATCCCACAATACTGATCGCTACAAGCAATTCAATTAAAGTAAATCCAATAAAATTACGCAGTTGCTGCTTCATATGAGTTACCGGATTAAAATTTATGACATTTACATATCGTCAATCAACATATGAATCTTAAGACAGGTAAGCTACCCACCTATTGAAACCAGCCTCAGCCCTGCTAACAAATTTGCCTACGTAAAGCCATTTATCAAATCTAAAATAAATCATCATGCGGACGATATAAGCCAGCGCGCTATAGATGATTTTTAAGAACTCACATCCAGCATCACATATGACGAACAATCAGAATGCAAAAAATAAGTTTTAAAAATAATACTGGAATCACATTACTCGAAATTCTTGTCGCCTTGAGCATAATCAGTATTTTGATTGGCGTGGGTGGTACATCTCTGGCTGATTACGTTGATAAAAAAAGACTCCAAGGCGCTGCCGAACGGGTGTTCTCAGACCTCAGAATGGCACAAAGTGAATCGATTATTCGTAACTTACCAGTGTATGTTACGTTCAACGCTAATTCGGCAAACTGGTGTTACGGAATTAATGAAGACAAAGCTTGCGATTGCACAAAACCCGAGAGCTGCAAGCTCGGCAATAAAACCAAAGTTGTCTCACATGACCTTTTCAATGGTATTTTATTACAAAAAGCCAGATTTGCCGGCGGTGTAAGCCATACTGTACCTTACAGTTGCATAAATTCTAAAGAAGATTGCCTGTTTAGGCTATAAAACAAGTAGTAAAACTCAAATATTTTCTCGATTCTGGAATTAACCCATGGTGAAATCCAGGCTCAAGAAAAAAACTT
>Ga0316207_10000389_pt1 | contig 75494 bp, 71 predicted proteins | sample 6weekpyrite_MG_FD_204943 | JGI IMG/M metagenome (GOLD analysis project Ga0316207, IMG submission 204943) | Microbial mat bacterial communities from mineral coupon in-situ incubated in ocean water Damariscotta River, Maine, United States -... | ecosystem: Environmental > Aquatic > Marine >... | reverse complement strand
GCATCCATGCGGGGCGTTAACCGAGCTGCGAATGTGCATTTAGCACATTCGGTCTCGTGTTCTTATTTGGGGATCGGTTAAAAACTTTTCTTCGTCAGGTTTTTTGTTACGTATAAACCATCCCTGGCGCAGTCGCCGGCCCCGCATCCATGCGGGGCGTTAACCGAGCTGCGAATGTGCATTTAGCACATTCGGTCTCGTGTTCTTATTTGGGGATCGGTTAAAAACTTTTCTTCGTCAGGTTTTTTGTTACGTATAAACCATCCCTGGTGCAGTCGCCGGCCCCGCATCCATGCGGGGCGTTAACCGAGCTGCGAATGTGCATTTAGCACATTCGGTCTCGGTTAACCCTTCTTCATTAAATCGAAGAATTCGTTGTTGGTTTTGGTTCTCTGTAAACGCTCTAACATAAATTCAATGGCAGTGGTTTCATCCATTGGATGTAATACCTTGCGTAGCACCCACATCATTTGCAGCTCTTCCGGATCAGTGAGCTTTTCTTCACGTCGAGTACCTGATCGGTTTATATTGATTCCAGGATAAATACGTTTTTCGGTGATCTTACGATCCAGATGTATTTCAGAATTACCTGTACCTTTAAATTCTTCGTAGATAACTTCGTCCATTTTAGAACCCGTATCTACCAGAGCAGTAGCCATGATAGTTATACTGCCGCCTTCTTCAATATTACGCGCTGCACCAAAGAAACGTTTAGGACGGTGCAGTGCATGAGCATCTACACCACCGGTTAAAACTTTACCGGATGAAGGTATAACCGTGTTGTATGCTCTAGCCAAACGGGTAATTGAGTCTAATAAAATAACCACGTCTTTTTTATGTTCAGCCAGGCGTTTTGCTTTTTCGATAACCATTTCCGCCACTTGCACGTGACGACTGGCTGGCTCATCAAAAGTTGATGACACAACCTCACCGCGAACCATGCGTTGCATTTCGGTTACTTCTTCAGGACGCTCATCAATGAGTAAGACAATTAGATAACATTCGGGGTGGTTTGCAGCGATGGACTGTGCCAGATTGCTGAGTAGCATGGTTTTACCGGCTTTTGGTGGCGATACAATTAAACCACGCTGACCTTTACCAATGGGGGAAACCAGATCGATTATTCGGCCGGTAATATCTTCTGAACTACCATTACCACGCTCTAACGATAATCTCTCTTCAGGGTGTAATGGAGTTAAGTTTTCAAAAGCGATTTTATTTTTTGCTTGTTCCGGTGGATCAAAGTTGATGGTATCGACTTTCAGCATAGCGAAATATCGCTCACTGTCTTTCGGTGGCCTGATTTTACCGGCCAATGTGTCACCGGTTCTTAGCCCAAAACGTCTTATTTGACTGGGTGACACATAGATATCATCCGGGCCTGCCAGGTATGAACCTTCTGCGGATCTTAAAAAACCAAAGCCATCCTGTAAAATTTCAAGTACACCATCTCCAAATATATCTTCACCACTTTTAGCGTGCGATTTGAGAATAGCAAATATAATGTCCTGTTTTTTAGCTCGGGCTAAATTTTCCAGTTTCATGGATTGAGCAATTTCAACAAGTTCGGCAGACGGTTTTTTCTTTAGTTCAGTTAGATTCATAGTTAGAAACGTTTTTGAGAGGTTGGGATTAAACGGAATATGGCCTTAATAAATTATTAAAAAGTAAAATTGAATTTTTGTTTATTAACTTAGACTTGGCTTTATATTAATTGGTTTTTTATTCGGGCTTGATTACGCCTGACTTTAAGATCGCAATTAGGTCGGCTAAGAATTTGCCGGCTACGATTAATTTATTCGAGGGATATTAACACACAAATTTCAAGACGTCTACCCTTTGGCAAACGCCTCGAATTCATACGCTCTATTATTAGCAATCTAAATATTACTATCCAGAAACGCGGTTAATTGTGATTTAGATAAAGCACCCACTTTAGTTGCTTCAACTTCACCATTTTTAAACAGCATTAATGTAGGGATTCCACGAATACCGAATTTTGGTGGTGTACCCGGATTTTCATCTATATTCAGCTTAGTGAACTTCACCTTACCGTCATAATCACCCGCTATTTCTTCAAGAATAGGGGAAATCATTTTGCATGGACCGCACCATTCTGCCCAATAATCAACTAATACGGGCACTTCAGAATTTAATACATCACTTTCGAAACTGTCATCAGATACATGAATGATCTCACTCACAGTGTTTAACCTCCGGGTTGGGTTTTCCATATAAATAGCATTTCTTGAATTATTCTTAACCAAGTTAGAGTGACTATCGAGATGGGTAATTTGTTTAATGTTTTAGACAGAAACTATATTAACTAATTTTACAGATTTGTACAGTCCGGCTGCATACTATATGCTTGACAATATGAGCACACATTTAACTGATCAACGATTTGATCAATATAATTTACCTGATTCTCTTCTCCAGGGCTTGAGTCAGGCTGGTTTTCAACAATGCACACCCATTCAGGCTGATAGTCTACCCATATCATTGGCTGGCCAGGATGTTGCGGGGGAGGCGCAAACCGGAACCGGTAAAACCATTGCCTTTCTGGTGGCAATTTACAATAAACTACTAACTGAGCCCGCCCCCGAGCACAGAAAGCCTAATCAACCGCGCGCTTTAATACTCGCACCTACCCGTGAACTGGCTATTCAGATCCATAAAGACGCTGAACTAATTGGCAAAAATACCGGTTTGAAGCTGGCTTTAATTTACGGTGGCACGGGGTATGAGCAGCAACAAAAGTCCATTACCGAGGGTGTTGATATTCTAATTGGTACGCCAGGGCGCCTCATCGACTTTTTCAAACAACACATCTACAACCTTAAAATGGTACAGTCACTGGTGCTAGATGAAGCTGACCGCATGTTTGACCTGGGCTTTATTAATGATATTCGTTATTTGATTCGCCGCTGCCCTGAGCCAACCAAACGCCTGAGCATGCTATTTTCTGCCACCCTGTCCTTTCGAGTTCAGGAGCTGGCGTATGAGCAAATGAATGCGCCAAAGCACATTAAAATAAAGTCAGAACAGCGAACCGCTGATAAAATTGAAGAACGGGTTTACTACCCGGCCAATGATGAAAAAATTCCGCTTTTAATTGGGCTGATACAAAAAGAGCAGCCCGCACGCAGCATTGTTTTTGTAAACACCAAACGGGTTGCGGACAATATTAATGCCTGGTTAACGGGAAATGATATGCCACCCGCTATTCTTTCTGGTGATGTTCCGCAGAAAAAACGCCAGAGTCTGCTAAAGAAATTTCAGGATGGCGAAAACACAATTCTAGTTGCTACCGATGTAGCGGCTCGTGGTTTACACATTCCTGAAGTGAGTCATGTATTTAACTATGACTTACCCCAACAGGCTGAAGACTATGTTCACCGTATTGGACGCACCGCACGTGCCGGTGCTTCTGGCACCGCCATTAGCTTTGCCTGTGAAGACTACGCACATTATCTGCCAGAAATAGAAGAATATATTAACCACACTATTCCAAGTGAAAGCGTTTCCGCTGATTTGCTGATTGAGCCGAAGCCCAGGGCGAAGGTTGAGCGCTATGGTGGGCAGAAGAAACATGGTCACAGGCCAGGTAATCGATCCAGTAATCGCAACCAGCAGGGTTCTCGACACCATAATCGTAACCATAGAAACCATAAGCAACACAACTCACACCAGGCTAAGAAGGCAACATCTGATAACTAACTCTATTTAAAATAATCACAGTCCAATCCATTCTCCGGTTAAAGGCTACTCCTACAACAATTACCTCCCTGTAGGAGCCAGCTTTAACTGGCAACTGGGTTTTCCTGAATGACAGCCAATATGATAATCGAAGCGGCACTCTACCTTTTACTTGGCGCTTTTGTCGGTATACTAGCAGGCCTGCTTGGGGTAGGTGGTGGCCTGATTATCGTCCCCATACTAGCAGCTATTTTCATCTATCAGGGCCTGCCCAACGATATCATCATGCACCTGGCGCTAGGCACATCTTTGGCCAGCATTTTTTTCACATCTATTTCATCGGTTTACAGCCACCACAAACATCAGGCGGTAAGCTGGCCCCGCGCCATGAAACTCACCCCGGGTATTCTTTTAGGTGCCTGGTTTGGTGGTTTATGTGCCAGTATTTTAAGCAGTGATATTTTAAAACCTGTATTTGCACTATTTGAATTGCTGGTTGCAGCTTATATGCTCTGGGGGATAAAGGCTCGCCCCCACAATACCTCACCTTCACTGATTAACTTTAATGTTAGCGGCGGAATAATTGGTTTTATTTCATCAATTGTCGGCATAGGCGGCGGCAGTATGACGGTGCCCTGGTTAATGTGGCATGGCAGCAGCATTCATAAAGCCATTGCAACCTCTGCTGCGGTGGGTTTTCCCATTGCTGTTGGGGGTGCTATCAGTTATTTATATGCGGGCTGGAACCATACTTTGCTTCCACAATATGCGCTGGGGTTTATTTATCTCCCCGCCCTTTTTAGCATCATACTCAGCAGTGTTTTTTTTGCTCCGCTGGGAGCACGCTGGGCCCATAAACTTAAAGTTAATAAATTGAAACGTGTTTTTGCTTTTCTGTTAATAACGCTGGCTGTTTATTTGTTTGTCACATAAGGGTGCATTTTAAAAAACTTTGCCACAGAGACGCAGAGGAAGACTGGTAAAACGCAAGAAGGAAGCAGGGTGAGAACCAAGTGAAACACTAATTTTTTCTGCGCCCTCTGCGTCTCTGTGGCACTTTTTCAATTATTTTACCGCCCTACTCACATCTTTTAATTTTGCTGCCGGCTTCTGCCCCGGCTTTTTCAAACCCGACTGATAACGCACAGGATAAAGCACTTCGGTTAATTTAATTAATGCATTAATATACAATTGTTTTGGATATCGAGTGCAATGACGCTGCAACCAGCCCTGGGATTCCACAAAATCTGATTCACCCAGAATATTATAGGTATTGGGCATAATGACATTAAATGCTGTTAGGTAACCAATAGTCCAGTCAATAAAGTAATCCTGTTTACGACCACCGCTTTTCATCGAATTTAAATAAGCTTTACAGCTATCCCCTCCCGCACCATACACCGCATAGCCTCCCTCAAAATCTCTGGCTATCAATTGCTGATTAAACATCAATAATACAAAACAGGTAATGATTACGCGCGACATAATTTTCTCAAAAGTTAAACCAGTACCCAGAGCATAGCCTGAGAATGGACATACTTCGAGTTTGATTTATAATAATAATCAGACTATTGTCTAATTACCAAACTACCTGGTATGCATATGAAGAAACCAGAGCTCAAAATCTCTATTCTTAGTGACTATATCTGCCCTTTCTGTTTTATTGGGCACCTGCGCCTTAATGCACTTCGTGAAATCTATGACTTGAAAATCAACTGGTGTTTTATCGAAATTCACCCGGAAACCCCCAACAAGGGTCATTCGGTAAAAATGTTAAATTATAGCGATAAGGTCTGGAATGAGTTAACGAATAATCTAAATCAACTGGCCGATGAAGAAGGCATACAGCTATGCGAACAAACCATCACCACTAACTCCCGCAAAGCCTTATTACTCAGCCAGGCGGCTAAAGCTTTAGGGGCCGATGTTTTCTACCCGCTCCATGAACAATTATTTAGTGCTTATTTCATAGACGGTAGAAATATTGGCGATGAAGCCGTACTCAGGGATATTGCAAAACAAAATAATATTCCAGAAAACATTATTAATCAGGCATGGGCCGAAGAGCATGCCAATGGACCGGCTGATTCTGTACCCGCCAGCCTGTTAACCTATTTACAATATGCGGGAGCATTACAGGCAAAAAGCGTACCTACGTTTATCATTGGCGAGCAGATGCTCAGTGGTGTGGTTACCCGTGAAAAACTGCTCAATGCGGCTAATCAGGCCACCAGCCTGACCACCAGTCAGATGCGACAAAAGAATACTAGGAATTCGTGAAATCAGCCTGATTCTGAGCTAGGATTAGAATAATCTAATTTAAAAAAATATTATTTTATGGATTTCCCAAACAGCGAACTCTGGAATTATTCTACACAAATCTGGACTTTACCTGAGGTTGAAGCTATATGTCTGGATTTACAGAATAACTTTGAAGCGAACATTAACATTCTGTTGTACTGCTGCTGGGTAGGAGATAAAAGATTAAGTTTAAATGATGATGACATACAGTCACTTCTGGATTCGATTCAACCCTGGCAAACTATTATTAAACCCTTACGGGACTCACGTAAGCTGATGCAGCAACACCTGATAGCTATGCCGGCTAACATGATAGACCAAACGATTTCTAATATAAGTGAAATGGAACTGAATGCTGAGCACATGTCACAACTGGCAATAGAAAAAGCACTTAAATCTGAAGACATTTCTCACTGCTCAGATCAAAACAATATTGAATGCAGCCTAAATAATATTAAAACATATTTAAACTCCCTCGATAGTAATACATCAGCAGACGAAATTATGCCACAAATAAGTCAGTTGCTTACGGCTATTTTTCAGGACGAAGAAGCGGTACAAATGGCTATGATGACCCACCCTTGATTAATAATACTCCTCGTTGATCTCTAGTCCTCTGTATTACATATTTTAAATTTATTCTTCTTCAATTCCCAGCATTGCATCTTTCAATTCTTCTGTCACAGGTTCTTTGCCAAGCCACACAGATAACAGTGCGCGATTAAAATCAGCCCCTTCAATCACGCCTTTAACATCTCCTTTAATCATTACCCGTGTACCTTTCTGCGGAATATAATCTAGCAACACCACATCACCTGTATGCAAATCAGAAAACATCTGGTTAAATTTATTTAATCGGTCTTTTAGCGTAGCGAATACTTCGCTTTTTACATTATCTTCAAAGCCTTCCAGCCAGGCATCAATCAGTTTTTTCTTTTCGACCTCATCATAAAGAAAATGCATCGCAATTCGATTAGCTTTAGAGCCTTCTAAAATGGCTTTCGCGCTAGTTTGCTTTTCTGTTAAATAGAGTGCACCTACATAAATTTTAAAAAATAATTTATAACGAATACCCGCACCATTTAATATCAGTACGTCATCAACAGCCTCAACTGTAATCTGCTCTCTCAAGTTTACATCGGCTATCTCACGCGCAGCTATATTCCCATTAAAGACCAGGAATAGAGAAAGACCTAAAATAGCTTGATAAAAGAATCCTGATGTTTTCATTTGTAAATATCCTGTTAATTAATTTTAAAACACTATACCCCACGGCACTCAAATTTCAAATTTTTATAAAATAACACACCAGCCTGTACAGACATTACTAAATGAAAATTTGCCAGAGCATCAAACACCAGATTACCAGCAGGTAAACAAGCGCCAGAAGGACCGCGGCTGACCCCATATCCTTCGCTCGCCCACTTAATTCATGTTGCTCACCACCAAAACGATCAACCACCGCCTCAATTGCTGAATTTAATATTTCTGTAATCAATAGCAAAATAACACTGGAAATCATTAAAGCCATTTGCATGACATTATCAGCCAGCCATATCGCCAATGGAATTAATACAACCGCCAGGCCTAGCTCCTGGCGAAATGCAGCTTCATGATGAAATGCATCTCTAATACCCTGCCAGGAATAAACTGTCGCTTTTAGAATGCGCTTTAAACCGGTGTTCTCATTGTCCGCCATAAATATATAACCCTGTTAATTATTATAAACCTGACTCATTCACTGAAAAAATTTAACTTTAAACTCACGATGGTCTCGTTAACTTAATAAAGCACCATCATTAAATAAATACAATACTTGACCCGTCAGCTCGTTCGCTTTAATTTGTAATCCTAAATTATATGCTGATTTAGTGCTTAATTATTATTCAGGAAAAACAATGCTTCCCATTGGAGATGATAATCCACAGATTAATAAACCGATTACGACTTACACCATCATTGGCCTTAATGCTCTGGCATGGTTTTTTTTACAGGGCATGGGGAGTGGCGAACAGCTAAGTGCCTCGGTTTGTCAGTACGGCCTGATTCCCGCAGATCTTTTTTCTTCAAGCTTATGGAATAGTGACTCCCATGTGTGCAGGGCGGGTTCTGGCTTTGGCTGGGCCGGGGTTATTAGCTCTATGTTTATGCATGGAAGCTGGGCACATATTCTGGGCAATATGCTATTTCTCTGGGTTTTTGGTGACAATGTTGAAGACTCAATGGGCTCTATGCGTTTTGCTATTTTTTATTTACTCAGTGGCCTTTGTGCCTCTGCCGCACAAATTATAAGTGGTCCTGACTCATATCTACCTATGGTCGGGGCTTCTGGTGCTATTGGTGGTGTCATGGGTGCTTATATTGTTTTATACCCTCGCGTAAAGGTTCACCTACTGGTTTTCATTATGATCTTCAAAGTACCGGCAATTGCTATGCTCGGTTACTGGATTGTGTTGCAGGTGGTTGGTGGTATTTCATCAATGTCATCAACCGGGGGTGGCGTGGCTTTCTGGGCACATGTCGGCGGCTTTGTTGGGGGTGCAATTCTTGTTTTAATTTTGAAAGATGATGAGCTACTTGTAAAACATCCCCACCATGGCTGGCATGCTTATAAGGACCCTGCTGATATCTGGAATGATCCACCCAATCGACAATAAAAATAAATGAGGATTTAAACATGCCTGAATTACGTGCTATGTGCCTGGGGGATTTAAGTAAAGTATTAAAAATAATTCATACACATGATGAGGATGATGCTGAGGCCGCTGAATCTGATTATCAGGAAGAAGGTTTTGAGAATCAGTTTGTGCTGGAGGTAGACGATAAAGTTATCGGTGTAACCGGTTACACCGAGGTGCCGGCAACGGATGCTACCTGCTGGCTATCATGGACTTACCTTGATAAAACCTTTCGTGGACAAGGCCTGGGTAAAGGCATGGTTAAAGATTTACTGGACAAATTACACAGCAGAAATTGCCGCAAACTGTTTGTTAAAGTCTCTGATTACGAAGACCCTGAGGATGGAAAAATTTACCAGACGGCATACAAAATGTACGAATCCCTTGGCTTTAAAGAGGAAGTCGTTAGTCTTGATTTTTATGACGAGGGAGAAAACCAGCATATATTAGGACTCAGCCTCAGCGACTTTTTTCATTATGACGCCGAAGAGGAAATTGAAATTATAGATGAAAAACCGGTGATAAGATTTGATGGTCTTCATGAGATAGCTGAAACTGAGGGAGCATACACGTTTACCTGGATAGTTAAAGACTCTAAAAAGCTTTTCGGTAAGCGAAATTTTACTGTTCTTGACCTGAAAATAGGCCTGGAATCAGTAAAAAATAATGGTGGGCGAAAAATATTTTTGACATTTCCCTCGAATTTACCTTTAATTCATGATCCACTACAGAAAGCCGGGTTTAAATATGTTGGCTGCCTGGCGGATTACTATGAACAGGGAGTGGATGAATTTCATTTCACACATGACCTTACCAATATATAAAAAAACCTTACCAAATATATAAGAAATAATAAAAAATAATAAAAAAGGGCTTACTAATGAAAATAATGGGAATACTTAAATATGTCATCATCGCTGCTGTAATAGGTGCTATTTATTTTTCTGATCGCCCAGATAACGACAGTTATGTTGAAGATGAACTTGATTTAAATCAAGTTCTCGATGTTACCGTTGATACACTTTATGCGTACCAGAAAGAGCTAGATGGACAAAAAGGTGAACCTGAAGCGGATCAGGCCTTTATTGGTTTTGCTGAAGATCTAGCAGTCAATTATAACAAATCACAGCCCATTATTTATAACAAAGGCAGCATTGGTGTTAGCCCGCAGAATGATGCGTCTCTTCTTGCTTTTAGTGATGCCAATGCAAACCGCGAACTGGATAAGGGCGAAGAGCTTTTATTCCGTATTGAAATCGACGGAGAAAAGGCACGCATTATTGCATCCAGTCGTAGTGGCGCTGTTAATGATCACCACTTTAGTGGCACATCATTACTTGCCGGTTATTTAATTGGCAGCATGTTATCACGTCAAAGCGCAGCCGGTGTATCGCCAAAAAGCCTTGCGAATAAAAAAACGGTTACTGCGAAGCAGGCAGCATCCCAGGCACGTGCCAGGGCTGGTTCTGGAAGTCACTCTAAAGGCAAGTAGTATCAATTACCGCTTTCATACCTGATACTGTTATCACTGGCCCAACGTTATTACTTTTCGCCAGTGATAATTTTATACAGCATTCAGGTTTTGTCGTTTCCAGGTTTTTCAGATTGATCGTTACACTAAAAAGTAATTAGCATGTCTTTAATCGCAAGCGATGGTAGCAAATTATTATCTACCTCATTATCAAGTAAACAAACCGGTGTTTTGCTTGTTTCAATTCTGGTTGTCGCCCTTTGTGGTATCGTCTACGAATTAATCATTGGCACGGTATCCAGTTATTTACTGGGAAACAGTGTTTATCAGTTCTCACTTACGATTGGTTTTTTTATGTTTGCTATGGGTGCGGGTTCACTTATATCAAAATATTTTAACGACCAGTTTATTCGAAACTTTATTCTTATTGAAATTGCCATTGCACTCATTGGCGGTATTTGTAGTATTTTACTATTTATGGCTTTTCCTTTTGCACGCATTCTCTATGAGCTTGTGATGTACAGCCTGATACTGGTTATTGGCGCGTTCGTCGGCATGGAAATCCCCATATTAGCGACTTTGCTTGCGCAAAAATCCAGCATGAAGGAATCCATCGCAAACGTGATGTCACTGGATTATGTCGGTGCGCTTATTGGCTCAGTGGCCTTTCCATTATTACTACTACCTTCTTTAGGCCTGGTACAATCTTCCTTTGCAATTGGACTGATTAATATTTTTGTCGCTATTATCAATGTCTTTATTTTTAGAGATCATCTAAAAAATTACAGGAACATGCTGGGACTGTGCTTTTTAATACTTGTTTTACTTGCCACTTTTATTTTCTATGGCACCTACATAACTCGTTTTGCTGAAAAGCACCTGTACTTTGATCAGGTCATTTACTCACAACAAACCCCTTATCAAAAATTAGTCGTTACCCGATCAGTAACGACACGTGAACAAAGGCTGTATATTGATGGTCACATACAGTTCTCTTCCCGTGATGAATATCGTTACCATGAAAATCTGGTACACCCGATTTTATCTGTGGAAGGTGATCGAAAAAACATTCTAATACTGGGTGGAGGCGATGGCCTGGCTGCAAGAGAAGTACTCAAATATAAGGATGTCGAATTGATACACCTTGTAGACATTGATCCTGAAATGCTACGTATTTCAAGTGAATTACCTATGCTAACGCGGCTTAATGAAGAAAGTTTATCGGCAGATCGATTAACCGCTTTTAGTCAGGATGCTTTTAGCTTTATAAACAAACCGGGCATAAAATACGACCGGGTTATAATTGATATGCCTGACCCTCACAATGAAGCGATTAACAAACTCTATTCCCGCGAATTTTATACGATGATCAGGCGTCGTATGTCGCCCGAAGGTATACTAATAACCCAAAGCTCATCGCCCTTTTTTACTCGACGAGTATTCTGGTGTATTGAGAATACACTGGCGTCAGTTTTTAGCCACACATTAAGCTACCAAACTTCCTTACCCTCATTCGGTATTTGGGGTTTTAATATGGCAAAAAACAACTCTGCATTTCCTGAAGAGTTTAATATTGATGTGCCTACGCGATCTATTACTAAAGATACGATGATGGCCTCTATGGTTTTCAGCAAAGATATGACAAAAATTTCAACTCCGGTCAACACCATTATGGAACCAAAATTATATCAACTTTATATTGATGACCTTCGTTACTAACAGATCCCTCTCTGCTCTTTAAACTATAAATTAAAATAATCTTGCAAAACCCATTGATAAAATAATGGATGTTAACAAAACCAAATAAAGTCGAAGATGTGCTCGGTCTGCTATTCGTTGCCACCCAAACATTAACAGTAAACCGATAAAGAGCATGCCTGAACCAAATAGGCAAAGCAATAAATGATCACTTATACCTAACTCTAAGGTAATCGCATAGCCTATAAAAACAGCAATTGAAGACAGGCCCATATAAATAAACAAGTGACCATAAAGAATTCGCTGTCCAGTACCTAACTCTTTTCCCAGGGTATAATTTTCCATTAGACCAAAATAAAACCACCACAGGGCGGCGATAATTATAAAACCGACTATAGCTGTAGAAACTATGGAGACTGACCAGGGGGTGGCACTTAAGGCAGTAGCCAGCATAATAACAGACTCACCTAACAGGATAATTGTCAACAGACCATAACGCTCTGGTAGGTGATGCGACTTAACAGGCGTTGCCTTAAGTTCGCGCCTGCTAAGTAATGGTGTAATGATTTCTATACCGATACCAAGATAGAGCACCACGTAACGCAACGGTGGCTCGAATAATAATGACAGTGATGCGACCATAAGGCCTAGCAAAAATCCTGACCCTAATCGTTTGGCAATCGGCATAGCTGCCGGGTTTTTTCTTGCTGAATTCCAGTACATAATCACCAGAATTAATCTGATGAGCACATAAAATAATAAATACCCGTGGTAATTCGAATCAAAATCAGCATTAATAAATGATGTCCAGAAAACAACCGCTAACATGGTTAGCAAGGTTAGTACTCGTTGGGTATTATCTTCAGTATCAAAGCGAGTAGCAAACAGAGTATGGCCTGTCCATGTCCACCAGATTGGAATCATTACCAGAATAAAAATCACATATTGGCCAATCTCAATATGCCCACCATGGGCATGGGCCAGAATATGCGTAGCCTTAGATACAGCGAACACAAAAATCAGGTCAAACAACAGCTCCAGCCAGTTTGCTTTTTTTATAATTTCATCAGTCATAACGCTTAATTCCCTAAACAGTGATCAGGTGGCGAATTATCATTAGCCTATTGTTAAATACATGGTCATCGCCACCTGTTTCACAAACCTAATTTTTACACCAGGCTACAACAAAGTGCCATTACCTTTGAGGTGCAGGCACTTTAACCAACTAGAGCTCGGCATTCAATGTATAAATCTTATATTCCTGGGCACTGCTATCCCGTTAACAACAAGAGACAATAGTAAAAAATCATCCTTTTGATTCTACGAACCCAGGGTTGTTTGACATCATTTCATCTCAGGCATCTCAATCATAATGAAATGGGCATGCTCATCTGCAACAGAAAATACCAGTTCCGCTGGTCCTGTAATTTCCAACGAGTCGCGCTCATTCAAAGTAACCATATCTTTAATATCAACACTACCTTCAAAGTTATTGATATAGGCTTGACGACCGGCTTGCAGAGAATAGGTAACTTGTGCTTTTTTCTCCGTCAGCTCAGAGACAAACATATTTACATCCTGATTTAGATGTAACGGCACCTGCGCCTGGTTGGAGATATTGCCAACAATTTGCAGCAGCTGGTTGTATCGCTCCTCGGGATCAAACTGATGATTTTCATAACGTACCGGCAAGCCCTTTTCAGGTGGAAGAATCCAGATTTGCAAAAATCGCGTCCACTCATCCTGCTGGTTCATCTCTGAATGCCAGACACCCGTACCCGCTGTCACCGTTTGCACATGACCACGCTGCAGAACATCTTCGACACCAGTTACACTGTCCCAATGGGTTAGCCTGCCCTTGACCACATAACTCACAATTTCCATCTCCTGATGAGGATGCTTGCCAAAACCTTCATGGGGTTTTACATCATCATCATTAAGCACACGCAAAACACCAAAACGCACATTATGTGGATTATAATAATTGGCAAACGAAAAATGAAAATAGGTGTCCGCCGGGTGAACCATACTTGCTGGTAAGTAATGCAACTCTTCAGCACCAATTTTTCGATATTGTTTATCCATAACTAATCCCCCGGTTGATTTAATGATGTGCCTATGATAATCATTAAACATAGAGTAATAAATACACCTTCAGGTAAATGATAGTTACGCAATATGCAACAATATGACTTAATAGCCCTGCGCAGTTTTATGACCGTGGTTGAGATGGGCAGCTTTAAACAGGCGGCTGAAAAACTCGAAGCCAGCACAGCCGCCGTTAGCCGTCGCATCTCCGGCCTTGAAAATACCCTGGGCATTAAGTTGCTCAACCGAACAACACGCCAGATTGATCTGACGGATGCGGGCAAACAGTTCTACGATGACCTGCAAAATATTTTTTGTTCTTTAGATGAAGCGGAAGAAAGACTGCAACAGGGACGAGAAACGATCAAAGGAAACCTGCGTATTGCAGCCCCCCTGAGTTTTGGAACCCTGTGCATTGCGCCGGTACTACCTGATTTTATGAAACGCTATCCGGAGATCAGGATGCAACTTCAACTTGAGGACCGGCTCACCGATATCGTTTCAGAAGGCATTGATATTGCAATCAGAATCGGCGCACCCGAAGATTCATCACTGGTCGCCACCCGTATCGCATCTGTGCCAAGAACCTTTTGTGCGTCTCCTGAGTATTTGGAAAAATATACTGAACCAGAAATACCTTCTGACCTAAGCGCCCATAATTGCCTGCATTACAACCACATCAGCATGAAAGAGGAATGGAGTTATTTAAAAAACGGAAAAATACATAAACTTGATGTGGCGGGAACCCTCTCCACAAACAATGGCGAGGTTTTAAGGGATGCGGCCATAGGGGGAATTGGTCTTACTTTGCTGCCAAACTTTATTGTGGCAGATGCATTACAGGCCGGCACCCTTAAGCCTGTTTTAACAGAGTACTGCCCGAAACCCTTTGGCTTATATGCCGTGAGGGCATCTCGTAAATACACCCCGAGGAGGACGAAGTTACTTATAGAGTATTTCAGGGAAGCATTCAAAAATTAAACAACTTCATTGCTGTCCTCCCGTTAATCACTAGAGGCATGGGTTTGGGGATACCTGCTAAGACCGACACCCGCATGGACGCAGGTGTCGAGCCACCAGGGAGGGTTTTACGACGTGTCTTAAACAAGTATCCCCAACCCATGCCTCGAACAATAAAAGGTGAACTTAAACTTCAGCAGACCACGCTAAATCTAACTGCTTAGCCGCACGCACTTCATCCAGCCTGTTTACTGGCATGGTATACGGGGCATTGTGTAACTTGTCTGCATCACTTTCTGCCTCCTGTTGAATTTGCACCAGTGCCTCTACAAAACCATCGAGCATTTCTTTAGCTTCAGATTCTGTTGGCTCTATTAATAAACACTCAGGCACTAACAATGGGAAATAAGTTGTCGGTGCGTGATAACCTAAGTCTAATAAACGTTTAGCAAAATCCATAGCACTGACATTGAGTTCTTTAGCCTGCTTTTTCAGGGTAATAATGAATTCATGGGATGCATAACGATCTGGAATCGCTGCTTCAAAACCACGGTCCTTTAATTGAGCCATCATGTAGTTTGCATTGAGTGTGGCAAATTCCCCTACCCTTCGCATACCTTCTGCACCTAACAAACGCATATAAATATAGGCACGCAGTAACACACCCGCATTCCCCATAAAGGCAGACATACGACCGATACTTTGTGGGCAGTCTTTTTCTGTTAACCATCTGTACTTTTCACCTTCTTTTTCGACAACGGGCAAAGGCATAAATGGTTTTAAACGTTCAGCCACACCAATGGCACCTGAACCCGGCCCGCCGCCACCATGCGGCGTAGAAAATGTTTTATGCAGGTTCGAGTGGATTACATCGAAGCCCATATCACCTGGGCGAATCTTACCCAGAATAGCATTTAAGTTTGCGCCATCGTAATAAAGCAGGCCACCGGCCTCATGCACGTGTTTTGCAATTTCTTCAATCTTACGCTCAAACACACCCAGGGTAGATGGATTGGTTAACATCAGGCCAGCGGTTTGTGGCCCAAGTGCGGCTTTTAGTGCTTCCACATCCACATCACCACTGGCCAGAGTTGGAATTTCTTTTACCGTGAAACCACACATGGTTGCAGTTGCTGGATTTGTACCATGGGCCGCATCGGGTACTAATATTTCTTTGCGCTGCGTATCCCCGTTTGCATCGTGAAAGGCACGAATCATTGCCACACCGGCAAACTCACCCTGTGCTCCCGCCATGGGTGTTAATGAAAAACCTGCCATGCCCGTAACATCACATAACATTTCCTGCAACTCATACATGCAGGCCATAAAACCCTGTGAATTTTGCTGCGGCGCTAATGGGTGACGAGATAAAAAGCCCGGCAACATGGCCAGTGAATTACACACCCGGGGGTTATGCTTCATGGTGCAGGAACCCAGGGGATAGAAGTGTGTATCGATACTGAAATTTTTCTGCGATAAAGCAGTATAATGACGCACCGCCTGCATTTCTGACACTTCAGGTAAACCTGGCGCTTCTTTCCTCAATAATTCAGCAGGAATATCCGCAGGAACTACATTGCCAGTTGTTGACTGGATTTTAGTTTTTCGGCCTTTTGCGGAATGTTCAAAAATTAACATAATATGATTCTCTTTCTGCCATTTCTAAATTTAAAAATAACAGGCTATTTTCTGTAGGCGCGGATTTATTCGCACAAAAAATTATATAACTGCATTCATGTGCGAATAAATTCGCAGCTATGCTTTCAACACTTCTGCCAAAGCCGTAGCGAATATTTCAATATCTTCAGCAACCCGTAATTCAGTTGCACAAACTAAAATACAATTTTCAAGTTCCGGATATTCAACTGATAAATCGTGACCACCCAGAATATTTTTATCTGCCAGCTTATTTAAAACATCTGCTGATGATTTATTTAAACGTAAAACCACCTCATGAAAACGCGGTTGTTCAAACACCAGATCAACACCCTCAATCGCAGTTAATTTCTCAACCATTAACTGGGTATTTTGATGACAGCTTATTGCAGTTTGTTTTAAACCTTCAGGCCCTAATAAACTCATATGAATTGTGGAAGCGGTGACCACCAGCCCCTGATTAGTACAAATATTTGAAGTTGCCTTAGATCGACGAATATGCTGTTCACGTGCTTGCAGTGTTAAGACAAAACCTTCACGACCTTGCTGGTCAACCGTGCGCCCCACTATACGCCCCGGCATTTGTCTCACATAGGCTTTTTTGCAGCACATAAAGCCATAATAAGGCCCACCGGATGACATTGGTGCGCCTAAGGGCTGCCCATCACCTACGGCTATATCAGCCCCTGCTTCACCCCATTGCCCCGGCGGCTTTAATAATGCCAGGCTTAATGGATTCACCACCGCAATAACCACTATATTATTTGCATGCGCCCAGTTAGTTATGGCATCAACATCTTCCAGTGTCCCAAAGAAGTTGGGTTGTGATATAACCACGGCTGTAATGTCTTCGCCGGTAAACGCTTCAAGTGCATTGATAGACGTTTTACCTGTGGCACTATCAAACTCTACATCTACCAACTCTATATTCTGATGCTTAACAATGGTGTGGGCAACATTTGTATACACTGGGTTAAGCGATCGAGGTACTAAAATTTTACGTGATTTAGACTTACGATTTGCACGCACCGCCATTAATGCCGCTTCAGCCACCGCCGATGCACCATCATATAAAGAAGCATTGGAAACATCCATGCCAGTTAAGGCGGCCATCATGCTCTGAAATTCATAGGTAAGCTGCAATGTACCCTGTGATGCTTCTGCCTGATAAGGTGTATAGGCTGTGTAGTATTCACCACGGGTGGTTATTTGCCATACTGCCGCGGGAATATGATGGTCATATGCACCAGCCCCAATAAAACAAAGCGGTTGCCCATCTTCTGCTGCGCGGCTTTGCATTAAGCGATTAATACTCATTTCGTTTAGGCCCGCTGGGACTTTTTCTAATCCGTTAATTTTTAAATGCGCGGGAATTTCATCAAATAAATTATCAATACTGTCGATGCCGATGACAGACAGCATTTCTTTTATTTCATCTTCGGTATGGGGTACAAATGGCATTTTTGATCACTACTTTAATTTATAGATTGTTTTTGCCACAGAGAAAAGCTTTGTTTGTGTCTCGCTACGCGAAATACAAAAAAAATTCTGTGTCTCTATGGCAAATTATTTACCTTTTACTCGTCTTCACACTCAGCTTCATATGAACTCGCATCCATTAGCTGTTCAATATCATCTTCATCAGTTGGCTTTATTCTAAATATCCAGCCATCATCATATGCAGATGAGTTAATCATTTCAGGTTCATCTACTAATGCCTGGTTAGTATCAACCACTTCACCACTAATTGGCATATAGATATCCGATGCGGCTTTTACCGATTCAACAACACAACAGGCATCCCCCTGTGATAATTCAGAATCTATTTCCGGTAATTCAACAAATACGATATCACCCAGTGCATCCTGCGCATGATCGCTTATTCCGATGGTTACGGTGCCGTCATCATTTAATCGCACCCATTCGTGTGATGATGTATAGCGTAAATTTGTTGGTACTTCACTCATGTTGATAACCTCTTGTTAGGGTTTATATGTTTTATTCTTTAGAACTGTAATTTTACAGACCGGCCATACTTATAAACAGGATTGACCTTCACGGTAAAATACCGGCTTTACCACTTTGGCTTTAACTAGTTTGCCGCGTATTTCTACTTCACAGGTATCACCAATAGCAACGGGAACCCTGGCAATCGCAATCGCCTGTTTTAAACTCGGTGAAAAAGTGCCCGAGGTAATTTCACCTTCACCGGCTTCACATACTACTTTCATGTGACCCCGTAAAACACCTTTACCTTCCAGCACAAGTCCAACTAATTTTTGTTGCACACCCGCTGCTTTTTCCGCGGCAATTTTTTCACGGCCAATAAAGTTTCGGTCGCTCGGCTCCCATGCAATGGTCCAGCCCAGGTTTGATATTAGCGGCGATGTGGATTCATCCATATCCGTACCATATAAATTCATACCGGCCTCTAACCGCAGGGTATCCCTGGCACCTAAACCAATCGGTTTCACACCTGCTTCGGCTAATGATTCCCAAAAGTCAGGGGCTTCAGATTCAGGTAACATAATTTCAAAACCGTCTTCTCCAGTATAACCCGTACGCGCAACAAACCAGTCACCGGAAGCTGTGCCCACGAAACGTTTTAGTTCGGCCGCTGCCTGACTAACATCCAGTGGCAAAACCGATAAGGCTTTTTCTCGTGCCTGGGGCCCCTGCACCGCAATCATCGCTAACTCGAAACGCTCAGTGACTGAAACGTCAAAAGCAGCCGCCTGCTTGTTAATCCAGGCCAGGTCTTTATCTCGCGTAGCCGCATTAACGACCATTCGAAACCATTCATTATTCATATAATAAACAATCAAATCATCAATTACCCCGCCCTGCTCATTTAGCATAGCGCTATATAATGCTTTGCCTTCGGCTTTTAACTTGGCGACATCATTGGCGAGTAGATATTGTAGAAAGGCAATTACTTTTTCACCCTCAAGATCCACCACCGTCATGTGGGATACATCAAACATACCCGCATCGGTGCGCACCTGATGATGCTCTTCAACTTGTGAGCCATAATTAATGGGCATTTCCCAGCCGGCGAAATCAACGATTTTACCATCGTGATTCTGATGATTTTTAAATAGACAGGTTTTTTGACTCATTACAAAGGGTTCTCCATTAAGGGGTACCCCTCTGTCCTGTTACCTGAGAGATTGGCGTAGTGGGGAATATTATGCAAAGCATATCCTGAATTTCTACGCGTCCCCTTCGGTGGGCCTTCAGGCCGCTCTCCAGAGTCAATTGCCAGTAATATGGCGTGAAGCTGTAGTCCTTTTACCTGAGCGTTTCCGGGCGGTTGCGCCTTCGGTGTCTTCCCAAAAAAATATATAGGGGGAAAATCTCTCCCACAGCCTCAAACAATACATGATGTACGGTTTAAATTGAGGGCGTACTATAAACCAGATGGATATGAATTGCTATATGCAAGAGTGGCCGCACCCGATCGTCAACCCATATAGCGTCACAGTTTGTATTCTCAGCAAGATTCTGGGATTATTCTATTTTCCACCAACAAAAAGTACACCCTATGGACTGGTTAAATGAAAATCAACTTATTGATTTACTGAATATTTTCAGTGAAAACCCATTTTATCAGGCCATAATTATCGTACTTTGTAGTCTGCTACTATCACGCCTGTTTAATAACATTATCAGCAAACTCATATTAAAAATTGCCGATAAAACCAGAACCCACCTGGACAACCAGATCATCCACATTAGCCGCCCTACGGTAAGCAATAGCCTTATCCTCATTGCACTGGGCCTGGCGAGCAAGCTCACTTTACCAGAACAGGCCGGGCAGTTTAGCTCACAGACTCTCTACATGTTCGCCATGTTGGTTTGGGCTTTATTTTTAATCCGTTTAAGTCGTATTTTACTCACCCACTTTAGCCAAAGTGATCGCAACCTCCCTCTAGTCACAAGCCAGACCCTGCCTCTTTTTCAAAATTTATCTGCACTAGTCATTACCGGCATAGCGGTCTACATTATTTTTATTCTATGGAATATAGATATGACTGCCTGGCTGGCATCTGCAGGTATTGTAGGTATAGCAGTCGGTTTTGCTGCCAAAGATACACTGGCTAATTTATTTTCCGGGGTATTAATACTCGCCGATGCACCCTATAAAATTGGCGACTATATAGTGCTTGATTCTGGTGAAAGAGGCATGGTCACACACATTGGTATTCGCAGCACTCGAATACTCACCCGCGATGATGTTGAGCTAACCATTCCCAACTCAATCATGGGCACCACCAAAATCATTAATGAATCCGGCGGACCTTATAAAAAATTTCGTATTCGAGTCAATGTAGGCACCGCTTATGGTAGCGATATAGATCAGGTGAAACAGATTTTATATGATGTGGCACTGGCGGAAGAATCTGTGTGTGACGACCCGGAGCCCAGGGTCAGGTTCAGGAATTTTGGGAATTCCAGCCTGGATCTGGAGTTATTATGCTGGGTTGAAGACCCTTCATTACGTGGACGGGTAGTTGATATTTTATTAACCACAATTTACAAAGAATTTAATAAGCAAGGCATTGAAATTCCTTATACAAAACAGGATTTGTATATTAAGGAACTGCCAAAAGACAATTTGTAATATGAGTCGCTTTTGGCAAAGCAGACATTAGCAAGTACAAGTTCGAACTTCTGCTTCCATCCTGGACCAGACCTTTTTTCTGTTCAATTTGCTAGTGAAAATACGTACTGCTGGGGAACATCTCCATCGGGGAAAGACCGCCGTTTTTTGGCGCTCTGTCCCCTTATTGAGACCACCAAGAGTTGGCGGAGTCGCTCATCACACTGCCCGTTTGATCGGAATCAAAACAGGGGACGGAGCGCCAAAAAGCGGCGATCCATCCCCGAGCAAAGCAAGCACACGAATGACAGCTAATTAGCGCCAAATATTAACAGCTTAAATAGCCCAAAATCGAACTATCAAAAAACATCCTTATACTTTGCTCGAACTTCAAAAAACTTATCCAGATTATCAAAAAATATTTTTACTAAGCCTGGATCAAAATGTTTACCTGACTGCTCTCTTAACAACCCAAATATTTTTTCATCCTCCCATGCTTTTTTATAACAACGCTCAGAGCCCAAAGCATCAAACACATCTGCCAATGCAGTAATTCTCCCATATATATGAATCTCAGTATTAGCTGTTGCTTTAGGATAGCCGCTACCATCCCATTTTTCATGATGCTCCAGAGCAATAATTGCCGCGGTACGCATTAAAGGCCGCTCACTGTGTTTCAACATGTCATATCCAATAACGGCATGTGTTTTCATTACTTCGAATTCATCTTCCGTTAAACGACCCTTTTTATTTAGAATAGCATCAGGTATTCCCACTTTTCCTATATCATGCATAGGCGAAGCCATTGCAATCATATCCGCTTCCATGTCGTTTAAACCCGACATAGAAGCAAGTAACCTGGAATACTCAGCCACTCGTTTTACGTGTAGCCCCGTTTCCTTAGATCGAGTCTCGCCAATAGATCCCATTGTAAAAATAACTTCTTTTTGAGTTTCAATAATTTCCTTATTTAAATTCTTGAGTTCAGCCAATGCATTGTCTATTACTATCTGTTGCGAATCTTCAAATGCTTTTAACTTTAAATGCGTTTTAACTCGCGCCAAAAGCTCAGGTGCATTAAATGGCTTGGTAATATAATCCTGACCACCTGCATCAAAAGCATTGACTAAGCTTTTCTCATCTGTCTTTGCCGTAATAAAAATAATAGGCATCTCATTTGAAAGTTGCTTTCTTTTTACTTGCCTACAAACCTCATAACCATCCATTTCTGGCATCATAATATCCAGCAAAACCAGATCAAATCTGGTTTCTTCTATTTGACCAAGAGCCTGCTCTCCATTTGTAGCATAAGAAATATCGTATTCATCATCGCCCAACAAATTAGCGATAACCTGAATATTTTTCGGCACATCATCGACTATTAAAATTTTAAATCGTTTTACCATGATTTATTTCCTTATCACACCTTTTAACTCAAAGACTCTACTTCTACATATCCGACAGGACATCTCTTTCTGGACAGGCTAATCTTTCTGGACAAGCTAAAAAACACAAAAATTCATTTCCTCTATTATCAGAAATAAATCCAAAATTCATGGCCTGTTACTGGAGGTTTCTTCTAACTCATTAATTCCCGCAAGTATTTTACTTATTATTTTTTGCGCCTCCTCTACATCAAACATTTGGTTTGCATCCTTAAGTTTTTCAAGCATATTATCCAAACCTTTCATCTCAGATTTGACCGCTACTTCATGCAGCTCCTCAAGTAGTTTATCAAGCCCACTAAAACTTCCCCTGTTTTTTGCTTTTTCTAATGGCTGTCGATATTTAAAAAGGTCCTCAACTATAAAACTATTAGCTCTTTTTATTTCATCTCGATACATATTAGTATAATTAGTTTGATTCTCATTGCTATCTTCAGCGCCATCTGTTTCAATAAATTTTGTTAACGCATTCATTAACGTTTTTTTATTTAGTGGTTTATTTAAAACCATATCAAACAGTGTCCTTTTATCGTCTGCCTTCCCACAATCGACCACTGAGGCAGTTAGCGCGATAACCGGTATATTAGAAGACTCAAGCGACTGCTTGATAATTTCAGTTGCCTCAATCCCATTCATATTTGGCATTCGAATATCCATTAACACCAGGTCCGGTTTCTCACTATTAACAAGATCGATTGCCTGCCTCCCATCATTCGCTACTAACAACTTTAGGGGCTGGTTCGCTAAGTATTCACAAATTAATTCACGATTCAATTCAACATCATCCACCACTAATATTTTCGCCGACTTAAATAATACATCACCTGACAAGCTCGGCTCATTCATTTGCGTATTATTTTCCACTATTTCAGGATTATGCAGCAATAACGAAAAAGCACTGCCTTTACCAACCTCACTGTCTAAGGAAATTTCAGCTCCGAGCTTATCTGCTAAACGCGTGCTTATTGCCAAGCCAAGACCTGCACCACCAAACTCTCTTGTATTCTGATTATCCTGCTGTTCAAAAATTTTAAAAATATTCTCTTGATCACTTTTAGGAACCCCTATCCCTGTATCCTTTACTTTTAAAACCATAATAAACCCAACATCGTTACCCTGTACTTTTTTATACTCTGCTGAAATATTTATTTCGCCTTTTCGAGTAAATTTAATTGCATTATTTAATAAATTAAAGAGTATTTGCCTTAATCTAATCTCATCAGATTTTATTACTTCGGGAACTGCATCATCGACACTTAAACTCAATAACAAGCCCTTCTCCTTAGCGGACACCGAAAAAACCTGGTAAATATCTTTTAATAAATATCTCACAAAAACCTTATCAAAATTGATTTTAATTTTTCCAGCTTCTATTCTAGATAAATCAAGAATATCATTAATTAAACTTAATAAGTTTCTACTCCCTGACTGTATAGACTTAACATACTCTGCTTGCTGACCATTAAGGTCGCTTGAAGACAGTAAATCAGTAAAACCGATTACCGCATTCATTGGGGTTCTAATTTCGTGACTCATATTTGCTAAAAATAAACTTTTAGCATCACTCGCTGCCTCCGCCTTTTTCTTAGCATTTTCCAAAGCCTTATTAATGGCGTTTAATTCCTGGGTTCTTTCATTAACTTTAACTTCAAGTAATTCATTCGTTTGCCGCAAACTTTCCTGTACCAACTTTCTTTCAGTAATGTCACGAACAGAAGCAAGTATTAACTGCCTCTCTTCAAAACTCACATAACCTAAACTAATTTCAACTGGAAAAGACTCTTGATTCTTCCTGTAATGAACGCTCTCCACAATAATATGCTTTTCTTTCGACAGCCTTTTTAACAGGTTTCCTATTTCAACTCTGTCATTATATACACCATCAACATCAGACACTCCCATTTTAAGCAGCTCACTTCTTTTATACCCCAGTGCTTTACAGGCTGCGTCGTTCACATCAACAAACTCACCTTTTTCACCCATTATATAAAGAGCATCTTTTGACTGCTCTACAACTTCCCTGAACTTATTTTCACTTTCAATTAATTTAGTATTCCTCTTTTCCAGCTTCCTTAACATTTTATTAAATTCATCCGTCAAGACACCGATTTCATCATCGCTTTCTTTTTCTGCTCGTAGAGAATAATCCTGTTTCTGTGTTATTTTTAATGCCGTTTTAGTAAGATGCTCTATTGGATTTGATATAATATTTTGCAGTTTCAAAGCCAGAATATAGGCAATTAAAGAACCTAAAACCAGAATAAACACCAGGCCTATTATTGAATCAATTACAAATCCCTTTATCAAACTATCATCCGACTCAAGATACAGATAACCAACTAATTCATTATCAATTGTGATTGCCTTGACCACATAAAAAGTATTACTTGATACACTTTCTTTTTTTAATTGATCATAGCTTATACCGCTATCACCACTATCCCTAAGGTAAGTAACAAATACCTGTTGATTTTTATCATATAAAACGGCTCTTACGATTTGTGTTTTTGAGCGAATAGCAGAAAGCGATATATAGGCTCCCGCATTATCCTTAAACAATAAATAACCAGACGTAGTTTCAGCAACAATGTCGGCTAAAACCTGCAAATCAACTTTTTGCATTTTATTAAGGTTAATAAACTCATTTATTAAAATACTCGCACCTACTGTTCCCAGGCCAATTAAACTCACAGCCATAATGATCGCCATCAGTTTTTGCTTGATAGAAACTGGCTTAAAAAAACGTTTAAGTGCTGATATATAAGTAATCATTTTTCCTATATTCAATTATTATCAAGCTCATGCAAGAACATGCTTATCTGAGTATAGGCTATTATTTTTTTGTTGCTTCCACTACAATTCACATAATTTTTAATTCAGGTGATAATTATGTCTTCTCTCCAGGCTTTAATATTCGATGTAGATGGCACACTGGCTGACACAGAACGTGACGGACACAGGGTGGCTTTTAATCAGGCTTTTCAACAGGCAGGGCTGGACTGGGACTGGTCAGTTGAACTATATGGTGAATTACTTGCTGTTACCGGCGGTAAAGAGCGTATGGCTTACTATCTTGATAAATTTAACACAGACTTTCCAACCGATGACAAAACCCCTTTGTTAATTAAGGAATTACACCAGTCAAAAACAGATCACTATACTGAGCTGCTTTCAACCGGTGCCATCCCCCTTAGGCCCGGTGTACGCAGGCTTATTCATGAAGCCAGAGAAAATGATATGCGCATCGCCATTGCCACAACAACAACACCAGCTAATGTTACAGCCCTACTAGAACATGCTCTGGAAAAGGGCTCGACAGACTGGTTTGAAGTAATTGCTGCGGGGGATGTTGTGCCCGCAAAAAAACCTGCTGCTGATATTTATAACTGGGCACTTGATAAATTAAAACTTGCCCCACAGGACTGCCTGGCATTTGAAGATTCGGAGAACGGGATTAGATCTTCCCTTGGTGCCAGCCTGAAAACGATTATTACCATCAATGACTACACCAAAACACATGACTTCACTGGTGCCTCACTGGTTTTAGACCAGATGGGTGAACCTGAAAGTGCATTTACTACCCTCTCAGGAAACAACCATGGCGCCAGCTTTATAAACCTCGATTTGCTTAACAAGATTCATGCTTCTTAAGAATACCCTTCTTAGTTGCTGGTGGTCTTGATCAAGTCAAACTTACACTTATAAAATGCAGGAGCGCCAACATGTGGTCACAACGCGAAATTCACCTGTCCGCCATGAAAAGAGGGTTTCATTTAGTTACGGGTGAAATTGTAAGGGCTTTACCAGAATTAACCACCATTGAAGTTGGCATACTACATCTGTTTATTAAGCATACGTCTGCCTCATTAGCTATTAATGAGAATGCAGACCCATCTGTAAGAGCGGATCTGGAGAGCCACTTTAACAAGTTTGTACCTGAACGTGCGACCTATTACCAACACACTGATGAGGGTGATGACGATATGCCTGCTCACATTAAAAGTTGCATCCTGGGCGCTAGCATTACGCTACCCATTACCGATGGCACAATTAATACAGGAATATGGCAAGGTATCTATTTATGCGAGCACCGAAACCATGCCTCGGGGAGAAACCTTCTGGCCACCCTGCAGGGCCAGCCTTTTTCTAATCAGTAATCACTATATTCTCAATCATATAATTTCAACACCCGACCTTTCTGAACGCGTACACAATAGAAATCATCATTCAAATCAACTAAACAATAGATTCTCATACACACCGAGGTGCTTGAAGATGACTGGTGCTATACTTGATTTAATAGTGCCCAGACAGGAATAATGCGATGTCAGATATAACACCACAAATAAAAGATGATGCTCTTTACCGCTTGCTAAGAGAGGGTAAAATTGACGAATTCAATACCCGCAAAGAAGCTGGTGATAGCTTTGATTTGACGTCGGCTGATTTTAGAAATGTTGATTTAACCGGGCTGAAAGCAGATGGGCTGGATCTGAGTAACTGTTACTTCAGAATGAGCAATTTAAGAGGCATAGATTTTTCTAGCACCCGGCTTGAAGGTGCCAGCATACATGGGGCACAAATTTCTGGTGCTTTTTTTCCCACCGCACTTGCTGCAACTGAAATATTACTCTCACTTGAGCATGGCACTCGCATGAGATATAAGGCATAGTACTCTAAATGAGCCCAACTAATTCAGACAAAAACGCATTTAAAAAGCTTTTAAATCAGCCAGACAACGATATCAGCCTAGCAAAAGCAGCACTGATGATTGCCAGACTTGAATACCCTGAACTCAATATTGATGAATACCTGCTAAAAATACAGACCATGGCCAAAGAAATAAACAATCGGCTTCCGGTTACTGCCAACGCTGCGGATATATTAAAACAGTTAAACCATGTTCTATTTATTGAAAAAGGCTATGAAGGCAATTCCAACGCATACTATGACCCTCGAAATAGTTTTTTAAATGATGTTATTGAGCGAAAACTGGGCATCCCCATCAGCCTGTCTATTCTTTATATTGAATTAGGCCATGCACTTGGCCTGCCCCTGAGTGGAGTATCATTTCCTGGCCATTTTCTTGTGAAGCTGGAAATTAGCGATGGCGCAATTGTTCTCGACCCTTATTTTGGCGGCATTTCACTCAATGAAGAAGACATAGAAGAACGTCTACGGGAATATTACGGCACAAAACTCGATAAATCTCGCACCCATGGCATATTGGCGAGCAGCTCAAACAAAGAAATTATTCTGCGTGTCATGCGCAACTTACGTAACCTTTATATGCAGGAAGAAAACTGGGGGAAAGCACTACCTTTAGCTGACATTATGGTCGATATGGACGCAGACCTGCCTGACGCGCTGAAAGCCAGGGCTGCAATTTATGATCAACAGGAGTGCCATATTGCCGCATTAGCAGACTACAGTGCGTACCTCAAGTTATCACCGGATACGCCGGGTAACCAATTTATACGTGCAAGAATTATTGATCTGGCAAAATCTGCACGCAAGGTTTGCTAAACAAAATTACCTGCTTTTTTATCCCTTATTTCTACTAGAGCTACAATGAGAACAACAAAACCACCTGTCGTACTGTGCTTTTCTGGGTTAGACCCAACGGGTGGTGCCGGTATACAGGCCGACATAGAATCCATCACCCAACATGGCTGCCACGCCGCACCCATCATCACGGCAAACACCATACAAGATACAAATAATGTTGCCAGCTTTAAAACCGTTGACGCTAATATGATACTTAAGCAGGCCCATGTCATTTTAAAAGACATGCACGTAAGCGCTATTAAAATTGGCATGTTAGGTTCAGGCGAAACCGCAGAAGCCATTTATACATTACTAAGGCAATATCGTGATATCCCTGTAATTTTAGACCCGGTTTTAACTGCGGGAGGAGGTACCTCTCTCTCAAAAAAAAACCTGATTGATGCCATTAATACTCTGATTATTCCGCGCACACTTATTATTACCCCTAACATTCCAGAAGGACTACTACTCTCTAACTCAAAAACCAGGCCAGAAGCTTCGGCTCAGTTTTTGAATCAAATGGGTGCAAAATATGTTCTATTAACGGGCACACACACAAACAACCCCAATGTTATACATAAACTTTATTTCAAATCTAAAAATCTGAAATCATACACCTATAAACGACTTGAAAATGAATATCATGGTTCTGGCTGCACACTTGCTGCAAGCCTGGCTGCACTGATTGCACAAAAAATGGAACCCATTAATGCATGCCAGAACGCACTGGATTTCACCTACAGATCACTCACCCAGGCAAATGCACTGGGCTGTGGCCAGCTAATTCCTAATCGCAACATATGACTAAAAAACTCAGCGGCCTTTACGCCATTACAAATGAAAACCTGATGCCTGAAAAGTTTTTTTTAAGCATGGCTGAAACCGCCTTAGCATCCGGCGTTTCAGTCCTGCAGTACCGCGACAAAAGCACAGACACAAACAAAAGATTAAACCAGGCCAGCGCACTTAAAAAACTTTGTGACCAATACAATGCCTTTTTCATTATTAATGATGATGTAAAACTGGCAAAGCAGGTCGATGCAGATGGCATACACATTGGAAAAAATGATTTATCTCTACAGGAGACTAAAGAGCAATTAGGTAACAATAAAATAATTGGCGTCAGTTGCTATAACCAGCTAAACCTGGCTACCGATGCCATTAAAAATGGCGCCAGCTACATAGCCTTTGGAAGTTTTTTTGGCTCATCGATAAAACCAGATGCCCCCTATGCAAGTAGCAACTTAATTTCCACCATCAAACAACAACACAATATACCGGTATGTTGCATAGGTGGCATCACCACTAAAAACCACTATCCACTTCTAGAAGCAGGTGCAGATATGCTTGCGGTAATCAGCGATATATTTTCCCAAACCAGCCATAAAGATATTGCTTGCAGATGCTCTCAATACGAACAGGCATTTAAGACGTTAACCACCTAATACTGACATAATTTTTATTAACCTGGAAAAATCAATTCCCACACCAACATTGACCGCTAGACAATCCAGTTTAACAAGCAAGCATCAAGCGCAACAATATCATTTAAGCCGCTTATAACAACTACAGTTAGTTGTGTGATCATTTACCATACCCACAGCCTGCATATATGCATAACAGATAGTTGAACCTACAAACTTAAAGCCACGTTTTTTTAAATCTTTACTCATCGCATCTGAAGCGTCTGTCGTAGTCGGTATATCAGACAATTTCTTCCATTTATTTACCATGGGCTGACCATTTACAAATTGCCACACATAGTCAGAAAAACCATTAAATTCTTTTTTAATTTCTAAAAAGGCCCGTGCATTTACAACCGTTGCATTAACCTTGAGTTTATTTCTAACGATTTCCGGGTTCTGTAATAAGCGATCTATTTTTTTCTGTGTATACCTGGAAATTTTTTTAGCATCAAAATTATCAAAAGCCTGTTTATAGCCTTCACGTTTTTTTAAAATCGTTAACCAGTTTAATCCTGCCTGTGCACCTTCTAAAATTAACATTTCAAACAGGTGCCTGTCATCATAACTGGGCACCCCCCATTCCTCATCATGGTATTTTTGATAAAGCTCATTATCCGTTACCCACTCACATCTTTTCTGTGCCGTCATCTTTAGATACCTGTAATAAATAAAAATTTAATGTTTGATTTTCATCTGTTTCAAAAATTTCATCTGCAACTTCATATTGCTCAATCCGGTCTATTCGAAACTGCCTGTAATCATTTCTGCTTTCACACCACGCTACCATGGTCCAGACCTTGCCCCAGAAAAAAAGCCCCAGTGGCCAGACAACTCTTTTAGACCTCTCACTATCAGCTCGTTTATAATGTAGCTGTATTTTATTGCGGCTTTTAATTGCACCACGAATCCCGGGCATAAACTCAGCAACATCACTGAATATATGAAAGGCAGGCACCAGAATTTCCTGGCTCTGTAATGAGCACTTTAAATCCTGTGGCAAAATGCACTCAATTTTTTCTATCACCCTTGCCGCCTCTGCCGCCATTTTTCTATCACTCCAGGACTGCACCATACGCGCCCCCAGGAGTAGAGCTTCTAACTCATCTTCATTAAATGTAATGGGCGGCAAGCTATAAGATGAGTCAATTGAATAACCCACGCCCGTTTCTGAAATAATGGGCACCGATGAAAGAGACAGATCTTGCATATCCCTGTAAATGGTACGCTCAGACACTTCCAGCCGCTGAGCCATTTGCTGTGCGGTAATGTTTTTATGTGTTCTTAGTAACTGAATAATTTGAAATAATCGATCACCACGCCGCATAACTACTCTCTTAATAAGTTGCAGGAGCTAATCGCTCCTGCACATGTCTAAACTTTCACGCCTTATTCCACCATCGAATGCAGCGCAATCTTGTTACCTTCACTGTCACTGATGTGAGCAATATAACCGGGTTCGCCTATATGTGTTTTTGGAAAAAACACATTTGAACCCTGGGCCTGTGCTCGCTCAATTGCCGCATCCATCATACCTTCTACATTCAGGTATACCAGACTCCCCTGCCCACTCGGTTTTTGAAAATCAGCTTTAATCAATGCACCAGATATGGCTATTTCATCCGCCGGAAAAAGAGCATAATCGATATCATTCATATTTTCTCTGGCAAGCTTAATATCTAACATGCTTTCATAAAAATTTATCGCACGCTCATAATCATTCACGGGAATTTCAAACCAGTTGATTGTATTTTTTAAATTCATCATTTTATCCTTATGTTATGTGAGTCTGCAGTCTAGCCCCCCCTTACTGACAACCTGCTGTCAGTAAGGTTTTAGATTACTGAACATAACAACGTTTTAATGTAAAATACCCAACCTTGTAAAACACCTTATCCAGGAAACCCATATGTCAAAGAACAAATCTCAGGCCGATCTTTTTAACCAGGCGCAATCGGTTATTCCCGGAGGTGTGAATTCACCTGTAAGGGCATTTAAAGGCGTTGGTGGTAATCCGATCTTTATTGACAGGGCCAATGGCGCATATATCTGGGATACGGATGACAATCGATATATCGATTATGTAGGCTCATGGGGGCCGATGATTCTGGGCCATGCCCACCCTGAGATAATAAAAGCCGTTAAAATCAGTGCTGAGAAAGGTCTGAGCTTTGGCGCACCTACAGCTATTGAAACCGAAATGGCTGAGCTTATTTGCAAGTTAGTGCCCTCAATTGAATCTGTCCGCATGGTGAGTTCTGGCACCGAAGCCACCATGAGCGCCATTCGCCTGGCACGTGGTTTTACGGGACGAGATAGTATTGTTAAATTTGAAGGCTGCTATCATGGTCACTCTGACTCTCTATTAGTTAAAGCCGGCTCCGGTGCACTCACACTGGGGGTACCCAGTTCACCCGGCGTGCCGGCCTGCCTGGCAGAGCACACCATTACACTAAACTTCAATGATCTTGAGCAGGTAAGAGAAACCTTTAAAACATCAGGCGATAAAATAGCCTGCCTTATTGTAGAGCCGGTTGCGGGCAATATGAACTGCATTCCCCCGGTCGAAGGTTTTCTTGAAGGGTTACGGGAAGTCTGTGATGAATATGGTAGCGTACTGATTTTTGATGAAGTCATGACCGGATTCCGCACCGCACTGGGTGGTGCACAGTCCGTATACAACATTAAACCTGACCTGACCACACTGGGCAAAGTAATTGGCGGCGGCATGCCCGTTGGTGCATTTGGGGGACGTAACGATATTATGCAACACATTGCGCCAACAGGTCCGGTATATCAGGCGGGCACTTTATCGGGAAACCCAATAGCTATGGCGGCAGGACTTAAAACACTGGAATTAATATCTGCGGATAATTTCTTTGAAAATTTGCATGTCAAAGTAAACACACTGGTTAAAGGTATTCTCGAAAAAGCAACTGAACACAATATTCCAATGACCCAAAATATAGTTGGAGGCATGTTCGGCCTGTTTTTTACAGATGAGGAAAAGGTCACTAACTTCACCCAGGCAACACAATGTAATGTAAACAGGTTCCAGAAGTTTTTCCACGGCATGCTGGAACAGGGCATTTATCTTGCACCTTCAGCTTATGAAGCGGGCTTTGTCAGCACCAAACACAATGATGATGATATTCAGATCACTATTGATGCGGCAGATAACGTATTGGGAAATCTGTAATGCCTGCCAACTGTTATATTTACCGCTGCGGCGCAAAACAGGATATGTATATTTATCTTGCTAAGGAAAACGATTTTGATTGTATCGATGAGAAACTAAAACCCTCTCTCGGGGAATTAACGTTTGCAATGGCCCTGGATATAAATAAAAACACTCAACTCGCAAAAGAAGACCCCTTAAAAGTCTTAGCTAATTTGCAAGCACAAAAGTTTCATTTGCAACTACCTCCTGAAACTTCGATTGAAACATTAATGGCCAAACTATCTCGATAATGTCTATACTTAAATACAAGGGCGTGTCGCGTCCTTAGTTCAACTTTAATTTGAAAGGCACAATACTTATTCAAACTTGAAGCACTTATTGAAAAAAGCGCTTTATTACTGGTAGCACTTTAATTTTTAATTATAATAAGGCCTCATTTCAATTCGTAAATATCTATTTTTAACCTGCGATTTTATTGAACTAAAAGCAACACGCAGCATTTTTTTTGGGAAAAAAATTCCACCCAATGCTGTGATTTATTATTTATTACTTTAGATTTAGGAAACACTTATATGAACACCGCTTTAATTCGCATCATTACAATTTGTCTTTTAACAACTGCCATCGCTACTGGCATTTCCACACAAGTACTAACGCTTGAAAACTTTTCAACTACAACCGGTTTAGTTATTCTTGCAGCCTTAATTTTTTCATCAACTATAGTAGCTGCATTAGTTGCCTCTAATAAAGAAGCATCAAATTCGATAAAAAATGTGCGAAAAGACGCAAATACAGATAATTCCCGTGAATCGGGTACTGTAAAGTGGTTTAATACCAGTAAGGGCTTTGGCTTTATTACCCGGGACGCGGGTGATGACGTCTTTGTTCACTTCCGCTCAATACGTGGCCAGGGTCATAAAACTCTGTTTGAAGGGCAACGTGTTGAGTTTAATATCACCGAGGGTGATAAGGGGCTACAGGCTGAGGATGTTGCCATCGCCTCTTAACGTTATGTCTTTAATGTGTTTAAGGAAAAACATGTTAAGGAAGAAATGATGATAAAAAGGTAAAAATAAATGTCTGATCGTGAAATAGGAACTGTCAAGTGGTTCAACAATTCAAAGGGATACGGTTTTATAGAGCGTGATACGGGTGATGATGTATTCGTTCACTTCAGAGCAATTCGAGGTGAAGGATTCAGAACACTTAAAGACGGTCAAAAGGTTGAGTTCAACCTGATTGATAGTCAAAAAGGCCTACAGGCGGAAGACGTTAGCAACACTGATACATAATCTAAGAAGGCTGATTTTTTTAAATCAGCCTTTTTTGTATCAACACTATTAAGCCAATACACTTTAGCTGATCACTGCCAGGATTTGGAAATAGCAAAAAATGCAAATATTCATTTTCTGCTTTATCCAGAAACCTTACAGAAAAAACTGAAGAGTCACTCCCCCCACTTAGGCTGCAAATCCTGTTTGATAACTAAGTGGTCGAGTATGCGTGCCACCATAAAATCCACAATGTCTTCAATGGCTTGTGGTTTATTATAAAAACCCGGATTAGCCGGCAATATAACTGCACCCATACGGGAAAGCTTGAGCATATTTTCCAGGTGAATGTCTGAGAATGGAGTTTCTCGTGGCACCAGGACTAGTTTCTTGCGCTCTTTTAAAATCACATCTGCTGCTCGCTCCAGCAAATTTGTACTCGCTCCAACCGCGATCGAAGACAAGGTCCCCATAGAACAGGGACACACCACCATGGCATCCACCGAAGAAGAACCACTGGCAACAGGTGAAGTCCATTCCGACTCACCACAAACTTTTAACTGGTTTTCATCCACCCCATAACGCTTACATAATTGATCATGAAGCTCATGATTATTTGCTGGCCAGGCCAGCTCAGTTTCCATACTAATGACCACATGCGCTGCACGGGTAACCAGTAAATAAACCTTATGCTCATGGGTCAGTAACTGTTCTAGCAAACGAATACCATACTGCACACCTGAGGCACCGCTTATTGCGAGGATAATTGTTTTTTTCTCTGAGCTCATAATTTAAGTGCCTTTAATCAAAAGAAAAGGAAAAAGATAACGCAAATGTATTTGGATGATGCACCAGCGACGCACTATACTAAATATTGCTTTTATTCGTGTTCGATTACGTTTTTTCCTTAATATCATTTAAGTGCATTTAATATTTTCTGATGTATCCCACCAAACGCACCATTACTCATAACCAGTATATGATCACCGGCTTGTGTTTGCTCAGCTAATAGAGCAACGATCTCATCTATAGAACGTATTAATTTTGCTGAGCCACTCACTTCATTAACCACTGACTGCATATCCCAATCCACATCGGCGGGTTGAAATAAAATCACTTCATCTGCCAATGCCAATGATGGAGCAAGTTTCTGCCTGTGCACACCCAGGCGCATAGTATTTGAACGCGGCTCTAATATTGCCCAGATTTTTGCTTCGCCTACGGCGTCTTTTAATCCCTGTAAGGTTTCAGTAATTGCAGTTGGATGATGTGCAAAATCATCATAAACAGTTTTGTTATTAACTTCGCCGACAACTTCCATGCGCCGCTTAACCCCTTTAAATTCTTTCAGTGCCGTGATTGATTGTTCTACCGGCACCCCAACATGCTGAGCAGCTATAATAGCCGCTAATGCATTCATTCGATTATGCGGCCCGAGCAAATTTCCTTCGACCGTGCCCTGCTTTTTCTGCTGATACAACACATCAAAGCAACGACCATCTTCTGAAACATTATCAATCATCCACAGGCTTTCTTTTTGAGGGCTTGCACTTTTGCTAGCAAACCCGGCTAACTGACTCCAACTTCCTTTCTGTAAAACATCCTGAACATTTTCATCATCCTCATTATCCACAATCAAACCTTCACCGGGCACGGTTCTTATCAAATGATGAAACTGTTTTTTAATGGCATTTAAATCCTCAAAAATATCCGCATGATCAAATTCAAGATTATTTAATATAACCGTTCGAGGGTGATAGTGAACAAACTTGGAACGCTTATCAAAAAAGGCCGTATCGTACTCATCGGCTTCCACAACAAAAAAAGACCCTTCGCCGAGACACGCAGAAACACCAAAATTGGCTGGCACCCCACCGATCAAAAAACCCGGTTGCAGACCTGCATATTCTAATATCCAGACCAAAATAGAACTGGTGGTTGTTTTCCCATGGGTGCCTGCCACCGCTAACACCCATTTATCTTTTAATACATTTTCAGCCAACCATTGTGGACCGGAGGTATAGGGTATATTTTTATTCAGTACATGTTCTATTGCTGAGTTTCCCCTTGACATCACATTACCTACCACCACCTGATCTTGCTCGACCAGGTGCTCAGCCTTATAACCCTGCATTAATTCAATTCCCTGTGCTTCAAGTTGAGTACTCATGGGGGGATAAACATTCGCATCAGAGCCCGTCACCTTATGACCGGCCTGACGCGCTAATACAGCGACGCCCCCCATAAATGTTCCACAAATTCCCAGTATATGTATATGCAATCTACACTCCGTTCGAAATTATTGAATTAGTTCTGGAAAAAAAAGACTACTTACAATCTGGCTCATAAAAATATAACAAATAGTTAACACTATAGCCGCGGGTAAACGCACCGCAAATGATTCTCTAAAAATATGTGTAAATACTGAGAATTGCCAGATCGCAATAACTAATATTAAACCCAGTACCGACTCATCGGGCTTAGAATCAGCACTAAATTTTGACAGCAATGGAAACATTACCAATTGAAAAAAAACACCGACACAAGTCAAACTTGTCAAACTCTGCACAAAGCGCGCAGATTTTGAAAATGCCTGTAAACATAAATAGACAAACAACATCAAAAAGGCAATATCTATAGTCATCGCTAAGATTGCTTTTTCAAAGCTGATGCGAACCATTAACCCCGGCAAGCCGGTAATAAAGTAGGTCATCAGGCAAAGTCGCATTAAAATAATGGAGTACGGGAAGTCTTGCGGCCCCTTATTATTTAATAAGGTACCGACTAAGGGCTTAAAAAAACTATTCATATTTGATTTGGCAATATCCGATTAATCCTTGATAATTATAACCCTAACAACTGTAAAGATTCTGATATTTATGAAACTCACTATAACTTGCCCGGATGACTGGCACTTACACGTTCGCGATAATGATGCACTTAAATATACCGTGCCTTTTACAGCTCGTCAGTTTTCTCGCGCCATTATTATGCCAAACTTAACACCGCCCAATATTACTACTGAACAGGCATTAGCATACCGTGAACGCATAGTCGCAGTTACACCAACAGAGAGCAATTTTCAGCCCCTGATGACCCTGTACCTGACAGATAACACCCCTGCAGATGAAATTAAAAAAGCCAGACAAAGTGGCCATGTGCATGCGGTTAAATTATACCCTGCCGGCGCAACAACGAATTCTGATGCGGGTGTCACCGATATAACCAAATGCTACCAAACCCTTGAGGCCCTGCAACAAAATAAAATACCCTTACTGGTACACGGTGAAGTTACCGACCCCAATGTCGATGTTTTTGACCGGGAGAAAGAATTTATCGACAGGGTGCTAATACCCACACGCAAGGCTTTTCCTGAACTTAAAATTGTCTTTGAACACATCACCACCAAAGATGCGGTAGATTATGTACTAGCCGAAGACCGGCATACCGCAGCCACCATAACACCCCAGCATTTACTTTATAACCGTAATGCTATTTTTAAAGGTGGCATTCGCCCTCATTATTACTGCCTGCCTGTTTTAAAAAGGGAAGAACATCGTCTAGCCCTGAATACGGCAGCCATATCAGGCAACACAAAATTTTTTCTGGGAACCGACAGTGCCCCACACGCACAAAACAGAAAGGAAACCGCCTGTGGTTGTGCGGGCATTTTTTCTGCACCGCTGGCTATTGAGCTATATGCCCGAGCCTTTGATACAAATAACGCACTGGATAAACTGGAAGGTTTTGCGAGTTTTTACGGTGCAGATTTTTATGGACTAGCTAGAAACACACAGACTATTACCCTGCAAAAAGCAGACTGGACGGTGCCCGAGAGTTATCCTTTCCTCGATGGAAAGATTGTGCCATTGCATGCAGGTGAGACAGAGAGTTGGCAGCTGGTGTAGACGGTATTTTTCTTCATACTCCTGATCGGCGAGCTTAAGCTCGTTCCTACATTATATTTCTCAGGTTCATTTTCCCGGGGACAAACCCTGAACTATTCCCTCGAAAACTTTTGAAAAGAAAAAGCATATTATCCGCAAATGCCTTTATCTTTTGGTTTTTATGATTATTTCGTGGGGATAGCTCAAGGACAAACCTTACTTTTTAAGACCTGTCCCTGGCCTATCATCCCCTGTATTGATTCCGCACTAATAAATCGGGGTAGCCGTATACCCCTGAAGCTCAAGCAAATGCAACACCCCGGCCTCACCCGGCAGATGTAGCGCGCCAATCGCGATAAAAGCATTACCTGACTTTAAAATTGGAATCATTCTTTTCGTCATTCGTACATTTCGAACATCGAGTAGCTGATATATAAACTGATCGTCAATCTCAGAACCTACATACATTGAATCCCGCTGAATTTCCATCAACTGTGCCAGGTCTCTATTCAAATAGGCATTTATCATTTCTGGTAATTGAGCATCAACAGAATCAATTTCTTCAATCGTGCGATTTAACATCCATAACTGATCGCTCATACTCATTGACTCAAACACAGCAACCTGCTCCTGCGCTGTTTCCAGACCCGTTAACTTCAGCTTTCTTTTACTGGCTCTCTGGAACAGCACTATATCTAATGCACTGAGCTTCTGCGTCTGCTGCTCAACAGGTGTCATCAACATCATCAACACCGCCCATGGCTTCATGTGTTCAAGTACATCTTCAGAAATATAAATGCGTTTATTTATCAAGCTCGTCAGCCGTTCGTATTCAGGTTGCCCCATAATACCTTTCAATGTGCGACCATCATTAAAAAAACTGGCACTTGCCATATACTCCTTTGCCTGAAAATCCAACAGCACTTCCATCACAAAATGATCCGCTTGCAAGAACGCCTGCTCAACCTTTGGTGACAGCCTGGTCACCTCTGGATTACCCACATGCATCGTGCCATAAAGATAACTTACCGGCTTTCCTGGTTTTTCAATTTTCCATAACAGGCCTTTGGGGTGTAGAATGCCCAGCTTATCTCCTGACTTTGCGTGACTATTCTGTGAAACAGTTAAGAACAATAAAGTTAGAACTAACCATAATTTTATATTTTTCATAATCAAAATATATTACAACTAACTAAAAGAATCACCACCTTAATGAGTACAGAAATAGATAAACCAACCCCCATGTCACGTCGTTTTAGAGGTTTTATGCCGGTTGTCATTGATGTCGAAACCGGTGGTTTCAATGCGAAAAAAGATGCATTATTAGAAGTCGCTGCGGCCACTTTAAAAATAGACGACAACGGCATCATCGAAATTGATGAGCAAATTTGCCGCCATATCGTTCCTTTTGAGGGTTCAAATATGGAACCAAAGTCACTTGAGATAACGGGCATTGACCCCTATCACCCGTTCCGTATGGCAATTGGGGAGCAGCAGGCACTGGGTGAAATTTTTTCTTTTATTCGCAAAAGCCTGAAGAAAAACCAGTGTAAGCGCGCCATTATGGTAGGACACAATACAATGATGGATCTTAGCTTTATAAATGCAGCAGCAGAACGTTGTAATATAAACCGTAACCCCTTTCATCCTTTCAGTACTTTCGATACGGTCTCCTTCGCTGGTCTGGCCTATGGCCAGACCGTGCTCTCAAGAGCGGTTAAAGCGGCGGGTATCGAGTGGGATAATGACCAGGCTCACTCCGCAAGCTACGACACTCTCAAAACGGCTGAACTATTTTGCAATATTGTTAACCGCTGGCGCCGCTCAACAGGATTAGTATGGACTGCACAAGTCGACGATTAATGCTAGTATGCGACATATAAGCTCTGATTAAGGTAAATATCTATTGCTTCTGAATTAATAGGCTCAGAATTCCGGAATATTTTTTAGGTACCAGGGTGAAACTGTATACCTCAGACAAGTGGAGCAGACTTAAGATTAAATTTTAAGTAACAGTTAAGAAAAATAGCTATAATTCACGGAGGCAATTATCATGGAACCAGCATATGCTCGCCTATCTTATTTAGGCGGCTATCATAAAAATAGGGCTCGTAGCAAAGCACAGATGTCAAACAAAGACGTATCCATTATCATCGTAGATGACATGCAATTTAGTCGCGTGGTAATTCAGGCAGCTCTGAAAAAAGCAGGATTTAGCAATATCCGTGTAGCATCTCGCGCAAAAGAAGCCCTTAATATGATGGATGATGTGCATGCGGACGTGGTATTAGCAGACTGGATTATGCCTGAAATGGATGGCCTTGAACTTACTGATATTATTCGCCAAAAAGATGAAGAGCTAGGCGTTTATACTGCCATCATATTATTTACCGCCCAGGAAGGTATTGAACCTCTGGTTGAAGCCTTTGATCGTGGTGTAGATGACTACATCAGTAAACCACCGAATCCACATGAGCTAGCCGCCCGAGTAAATGCCGCAGCAAGAATTGCCTCACTTCAAAATGACCTGCTTGAAACCTCGCAACAACTTGAAGATACGGTAAAACACCTGGAAGAAATGGCCCTGACAGATCCCTTAACCGGGGTTGGAAACCGTAGATTACTGACACGGCAAATGGAATACCACCTACTCGATGCCTCAGCTCGCCACGGAGGCGTGTGCTTTGTCATGCTCGATATTGACCACTTCAAAAAAATAAATGACACCCATGGACATGATGTAGGGGATGAAGTATTAATTGGGTTTACTCGACGCATACGACGTACGGTTCGTCCAACCGATTTGGTTGCTCGCATGGGTGGAGAAGAATTCGGTATAATTATGCATTACACCCGTGCAGAAAACTTCCGCCACTCAACGCTTGAACGCATGCTGGCCAGCATTAACCAACGACCATTCAAAACATCTGTGGGTGACCTTAATGTAACCGCATCAATTGGTGTTTGTTTCTACAAAGGAGAAGGCGAACAACCTTCAGTGCAGGGATTGATTAAATGTGCTGATGAGAAACTCTATAAAGCCAAGGCCAATGGACGTAACCAGATAGCTTTCTAAGTATTCTAAGTAACTTAATTGAATCAAAAAAACACGCCGAATGCGTGTTTTTCTATGCCAATAATAAACAATAAAAGGCTTATCCTACGGCCTCGTGAATCATCTTTTTAAGCTCGCCTTTTTCAAACATTTCAAGGGTAATATCACAACCACCAATCAACTCCCCATTAATATAAACCTGGGGAAAAGTGGGCCAATCCGCATATCGGGGTAAATTCTGGAATATTTCCTGATCTGCCAGTACGTTACAATATCCAAACTCTCTCTCGCATTGCTTTAACGCTTCAGCCGTACGACTGGAAAAGCCACACGATGGAAACTGGGGCGTCCCCTTCATAAAAATAAAAACCGGATGGGATTTGACTGCTTCATCAATACGATCCATTACGTCCATACATCACCTCAAATTTAAAAAATCACAGAATATTAATGTAGCTGTATATTGGGGTGATTCTAGAACTTTCAAGGGATCTAAAACACCCTACGAATGAAGGGGCTTAATGTGCCAGTGAAAATGCGCACTGATGTGGAACATCTCCATCGGGGAAAGACCGCCGCTTTTTGGTGCCCTGTCCCTGATGGAAATGTGCCTTAACAGAGTAATTTAGCATCGAGCAAATAAAAAGGTTATCTTGCGCTTCTGGCTAAAAATAAACCTTCAACCTAATGAACACCATCCACATTACGCTGCAACCACATTTCCAGCAATGCTAGTTGCCACAGCTTACTGCCCTGTAATCGAGTATGGTAATCCTCCGGTTTTGCCAGTAATTTTTTAACGTACTCAGGTTGAAACAAACCCCGTTGTTGCGCCGAATCACTATGTAATATTTCTTGCATGAAACCAAGAAATTCACCGCGAACATATTTTAATGCGGGTACCGGAAAATACGCTTTTGGTCGATCAATAATCGGGTCAGGCACAATTCCACGGGCAATTTTTTTTAGCACATGTTTGCCCTGGCTCAGTAACTTCATCTGCGGTGGCATACTGGCGGCAAGCTCAACCAGCTCATGATCCAGAAACGGTACTCGGGCCTCCAACCCCCATGCCATGGTCATATTGTCTACCCGCTTCACCGGGTCATCAACAATAAGCGTGGTTACATCTAACTTTAAAACCTTATCCAGATATTCATCAGCATTGCCTTTTGCAAGCAAATTTCTAACCAGTTTCCCCGTGTGATCATCACCCTGAAATTGCTTGCTGACGGTTTGTAAATATTCTTCATGATCACGGTCAAAATAACGCGATGAGAAACGTTCCAGCTCATCTTCACCCTGGGCTTCGTGCATTTGTGGATACCAGAAATACCCCGCAAAAACCTCGTCTGCTCCCTGCCCACTCTGCACCACCTTAACTTCTTTAGACACCTGCTCAGATAACATATAAAACGCTACCGCATCTTGCCCTACCATGGGCTCCGCCATCACATCTACTGCATCTGGCAGGTAATTCAGCACCTTATCATTTCGAATAAAAAACTTATGATGTTCGGTATTATATTTATCAACGATCAGATCAGAAAATTCAAATTCATTGCCTTTCTCTTCAGGCTGGTCTTCAAAACCCACGGTAAATGTTTTGATATTCCCTACACCCGCCTCTGCTAACAACCCCACCAGTAGGCAGGAGTCCAGCCCACCAGAAAGCAACACACCAACAGGTACATCAGTAATGGTTTTACGCTTTTCTACTGCGGATTTTAAGGATTCATGAATGGCTTCTGTCCACTCTTCTTCATCCATTTTAACGCTTGGGCGACAGGCATTTAAAACCCAGTACTCCCGTTCACTCAAACTACCATCATTACTAAAACACATACAATGAGCCGGACGCATTTTCTTAATGCCGTTTAAGATGGTATGGGGTGCAGGAATGACCGCATGCAAGGTAAGTTGATGATGCAAGCCCACCGAATCAATTGAAGTATCAATATCACCGGTCTTCAGCAAAGCCTGTGTATTTGAGGCAAACAAAAGCCGCTGACCATTAAAGCTGTAATACAGAGGTTTAATGCCTAAACGATCGCGCCCCAGAAATAACCTTTGTTTACGCATGTCCCAGATGGCAAAGGCAAACATACCATGCAGGCGCGTCACACAGGCCTCGCCCCATTCAGCATACGCTTTAAGAATGACCTCTGAATCACCGGTGGAAAAGAAGTGATACCCCTTATCCTGTAGCTCAGAGCGCAAAGCAGGAAAGTTATAAATTGTGCCATTAAACACCAGGGCCAGGCCTAGCTGTTGATCAACCAATGGCTGGTTAGCATGCTCAGACAGATCGATAATGGCCAGTCTACGATGCCCCAAAGCAATAGGCCCATCAGAATATGACCCCCCATGATCAGGGCCCCGCCGCTCCAGCTGACCCATCATTTTATTGGTTCGCGCTAAATCAGGGGACATACCATCAAACCTGAACTCTCCACAAATGCCGCACATATTTTCTTCTCGTTCGATAATTTTCTTAATGACGCATCTAGCCTAAACAGTTAAGGAACATCTCCCTCGGGGAAAGGCCGCAGCAGAACTATAGCAAAACTAAAACAACTGCTCTGGTATATCACCCTTACTTCCCGCATTTGCAGGTAATGTTTCAGCAGCTACCTCTTTTGGCGCCAGCTCTGCACGAAACACTTCAAACACCACATTAGTATCTGATGCATTGGCCAACTCACCTGTTTCTGCATTTATTTTTACATTTACCAGGCCTTCTGGTCGTGGCATCTTAGTTTCTGGCATGCCATTTAAAGCGGTTCGCATAAACTCTATCCACATGGGCAAAGCCGCTTTAGAGCCTGTTTCATAATTACCCAATGACATTTGCTGTTGATCAAAACCAACCCAGGCTGTTGCCACTAATTTACTATTAAAGCCATTAAACCAGGCATCTTTCTGGTCATTGGTTGTACCTGTTTTACCGTGTAAATCAGTTCGACCCAATGCCCGCGCTCTACGTCCAGTCCCCCGGTTGATAACATCCTGTAAAATTGTGTTCATTATGTAGACAATTCGTTCATCAACTGCTCTTTCTGCCTGCTTAGGTAATTTATACCCCAGATTAGGCTCCTGCAGAGCTGAATCCTGTGAATCAACACCTTCAGTTTTAACATCAGGCTCACTGGTATCGGCATCTTTCACAAGCTGCTGTGTGTTTTGTTCTTTTTGTAATGTCTGACTTAGCAATTGCTCCTGCCTTAACATTTCGGCTGCAGCATCCTCTAACCCAGCCCCCCCCTGCCCTAATGGCGAAACAACACCTCTTGCTTTAAGCTCACAACTTACACAGGCCACGGCTGGGTCAGCTTCAAACAACACGTTGCCATCAATGTCTTCTATTCGCTCAATGAAATAAGGTTTTATTTTATATCCACCATTGGAAAACACAGCATAGCCGGTAGATAACTGTAAGGGACTTAATTCACCACTGCCTAAAGCTAACGATAAATCATGGGGCAATAGATCCGCATCAAAGCCAAATTGTTTCGCAAAATTAGTTGCATAGGCAACACCTATAGAACGCAGAATACGAATGGAAACAAGGTTACGTGACTTAAACAGTGCCACACGTAATCGTGTAGGCCCAAAAAATTTTCCACTGTAGTTTTCAGGGCGCCAGGTTCCTTCAAGAACCGGGTCATGGAACACCACCGGCGCATCATTAATCAAGGTTGCTGCAGTATAGTCACGACTTAAAGCGGCGCTATAAATAAAGGGCTTAAAGCTGGATCCCGCCTGACGCTTAGCTTGCACCGCACGATTAAATTTACTGTGATGAAAATCATATCCGCCAACTAATGCCTGTAACGCACCATCATTTGAGCGGATTGAAGTTAATGCACCCTGCACCTCGGGTATCTGCCCTAAAATCCATTTTCCCTCCTGCTTGTAAATACGAATAATATCTCCAGGCTTTAAAATCTCTGTTGCCAGTAATGGCTCTTTACCCTGCCTGTTCCGATCAATAAAAGGTTTTGCCCACTTTAGACCTTCCCAGTCTAGATTTATTAAACGTCCACCTCGAAGATATACCCGTGCACCTTGCTCGGCCACTTCTAACACCAGCCCTGGATATAACCCCCCCACAACACTCAGGTCTTCAACCGCATCTCTCCACAGAGCTTCTGACTCTTCACTACTAAGCTCAATACCATCCGAGCTTAAATTAATATTTTGCTCAGCACCACGGTAACCATGACGAACGTCATAAGCCCGAAGTGCGTGTTGTAAACTCATATTTGCGGCATGTTGTAGACGCCCATCAATCGTTGTGAAAACGTTTAATCCTCTGATGTACGCATCTTCACCAAATTGTTTGCTAATCTCATAACGAACCATCTCCGCTACATAGGATGCGGAAACATCAACCGGCGAATCATGAAGACCCGCTGTTGCCGGCTGGGCTTTGGCAAAACGCATATCAGACTCACTAATAAATCCAAGGGTCAGCATGCGTTTTAATACATAATTTCGACGAAGAATTGCCCTGTCAGGATTCACAATCGGGTTATATCGAGAAGGCGCCTTTGGTAGGCCCGCAATCATAGCCAGTTGAGCCAGACTGAGTTCTTCCATTGGTTTACCATAATAAACTCGTGCCGCCGCCGCCACACCATAGGCTCGATTGCCCAGATAAATTTTATTTAAATAAAGCTCCAGTACCTGGTCTTTTGATAATTGTTGTTCAATTTTTAACGCCAGAAAAATTTCATTTAGCTTACGCGCAAACGTTTTTTCTCTACTGAGATAAAAATTTCTAGCGAGCTGCATCGTAATCGTACTACCCCCCTGCCCTCGTTGCCCCGTCGTCAGCATAACCATAACCGCTCTTAAAATACCCTGGTAATCAACACCCGGATGCTCATAAAATCGATCATCTTCCGCTGCCAGAAAAGCCTGCCTCAAGGCTAAAGGTATATCATCTATTACCTTGGGCGCACGACGTTTTTCGCCATATTCGGCGATCAAACCACCCTCAGAACTATAGACCCGCAGTGGAACCTGCAACTGAATATCGCTTAATCCTTCAATAGAGGGGAGTTTCGGCTCGAGATAAAGATAAAGACCAATAAGACTGGTAAAACCTAACACCGTAAGCACAATGAAAATTTTAGAACCAACTCGAAGAAATTTTAAAAATTTTTGCATATTATTTCAATTAACCCTTTTGCAGCCTTTTATTGGTTACTAACCCTGTTTTGAACCCTGCACAGCTAGAATGGTTTATTCGTCCATGAAACCTGTTTATCCAGTGAAATTAACTTATTTTTCAGACACCTAACTCTCATCTGAGCTTATTCAAGCCAATAAGTTGCCTTTATTTTCAGACCACAAAGAAGATAAAGGAATACCTTACTAAGGGTGAATTATAGTCTCAGAAAGCAATTCAAGCGATAGTATTTTTGAAAATAGACTAGTATTATTCGATACTTGCAGCTAATATTTAATGCAAATACACACAAAAGAGCTATAACTACTTATACTCAAAGTGGATTAAGGGGATTGAAGCGTGTTTCAACTGAAACGCAAAAAGCCATCATTACTAGGAATAGACATTAGTTCGACTTCTGTCAAATTGGTCGAATTATCTCATTCTGATTCTGGTTACCGAGTAGAAAGCCTGGCCGTTGAACCACTGCCGGCTAATGCTGTTACTGAAAAAAATATTCAGGATGTTGAAGCTGTTGGGGAATCCCTGGTAAAAGCTTTGAAAAAATCTGGCTCCAAATGTAAGTTAACTGCGCTTGCTGTACCTGGTTCATCCGTTATAACCAAAATCATCACCATGCCCGCCAGTTTATCTGACTCCGAGATGGAGTCACAGATCGAACTGGAAGCAGATCAATACATCCCTTATCCATTGGAAGAAATAAATTTAGACTTTCAGGTGCTAGGTGAAACTGAAGGCAACCCTGATTCGGTAGATGTTTTACTCGCGGCGTCACGCAGTGAAAATGTGGAAATGCGTACTGCGGTAGCGGAAATTGCCGGCCTCACTGCAAAACTTGTCGATGTTGAAGCCTACACGATAGAAAAGGCCACTCGCCTGTTTACCCCTCAAACAGTCAATACAGATGATGAAGAAAATCCCGCACCATTTGTTATTGCGGTGTTAGATGTGGGTGCAACTATGACAAGCCTCAATGTTATTGAAAATAATGAATTGATTTATACCCGCGAACAGGCCTTTGGTGGCAAACAACTAACTGAAGAAATTATGCGTCGCTACGGTCTGGCTTATGAAGAAGCCGGCAGGCTGAAAAAAGTAGGGGGCTTACCCGATAATTATATCCCTGAAGTGCTAGAACCTTTTAAGGAAAATATGGCTCAACAGGTCAGTCGTTTCCTACAGTTTTTTTACACTGCTGGTCAGCATGAAACAGTTGATATGATTGCCCTTGCCGGTGGTTGTGCATCCATTCCAGGCATAGATGAATTAATTGCCTCGCAACTGGGAATAGAAACCGTTATTGCAAATCCATTTGCAGAAATGGACCTATCGAATAAAGTTAACTCCCAGGCACTGAGCAATGATGCACCTGCTCTGATGATTGCCTGTGGACTGGCCATGAGGAGCTTTGACTAATGGCACAAATTAACCTGCTTCCATGGCGCGAAGAGCTTCGCAAAGAACAAACCAATCAGTTTTTAACGATGATGGGGCTGGCTTTGATGCTAACCGCCTCACTAATTGCACTGGTCCATATGAACGTTTCCCGTATGATTGACCATCAAAACAATAGAAACTCGATTCTAACGAACGAAATAAAAAAACTCGACGTACAGTTATTAAAAATAAAAGACCTGGAAGATACCAAAGCAAAACTGTTATCTCGCATGGAAATCATCCAGTCTTTACAACAAAAGCGACCTCAAATTGTTCACCTGTTTGACGAAATGGTTAGAACCATTCCGGAAGGTTTACACATTATCGAAATCAAACAATCATCCAACAATATCACTATTAATGGTATTGCTGAATCAAACGGCCGGGTATCGGCTTACATGCGTAACATAGATGCCTCTGACTGGATGACTAAACCCAAACTACAGGTAATCGAAAGCACCCGTAAAGATGGCCGTGGCAGTAAGTTTATTTTAGTTGCTCAACAGTCCGCACCTAAAACTGATGATGATAAAGCTGGAGACATTTAAATAATGGATCTATCAAAATTAAACGAAATTGACCTCAGCAATATTGATGTTAATGACATTAAAAAAATTGGCAGCGCCCCAACGCCCGTCAAAGTCATTCTTATTACAATATTGTGTTTACTTGCCGCCGGTGCTGGTCTGTTTTTTGACACAAAAGCACAATTGGAAGTACTTGAAAAATCAGAGAACAAAGAAAAATCGCTTCGCACTACCTTTGATGAAAAACAAAGTAAAGCGGCTAATCTTGAAGCCTATTCACAACAACTAGAAGACATGAAACAGTCTTTTGGTGCTTTACTTCGCCAGTTACCCAATAAAACAGAAATTGAATCTTTGCTTACTGATATATCCCAAACCGGTATTGCCAGTGGCCTTGAAATTGAATACTTCAAACCAGAAGGCCTATCTCCCAAAGAATTTTATGCTGAGTTTCCTATTAAACTTCGAGTTACTGGGCGATACCACCAGTTTGGTAAGTTTGTTAGTGGCGTAGCGGCATTACCTCGTATTGTGACCATGCGTGATATAAGCATCACAAAACCGAAAGATAAAACAGGTGTTCAACTTGATATGGAAGTAACTGCGGTAACCTATCAATACCTAGACGAAAAAGAGGATATTTAGTAATGTCCTTTAAACTAAAAAACTCAGTTTTATTACTAACCCTTGCTCTAAGTGCATGCTCACAAAGCAATGAAGACCTAACCGCTTTTATTTTAGAAACAAAATCAAAACACCTGGGTAGCGTACAACCTTTACCTACGTTTGAGCCTTATAAAAACTTCACCTACTCTGCTTCAGAATTAAGGGACCCATTTGAAGCAGCCTTTGAAGCTGAAGTAGGCCAGGAAAGCACATCAAAATCAAACAGCTTACGCCCAAGTGCCAACCGACCCAAAGAACCATTAGAAACTTATCCACTTGACACATTAAGAATGGTTGGCATTTTAGTGCGAGGCAAGGACACGTGGGGGCTGGTTAAAGACCCTAATAACGTTGTGCATAGAGTTCAAACTGGCAACTATGCTGGCCAAAATGAAGGCCAGATTATTGCCGTTACTGAAAAAGAAATTGATATCATCGAAATAATCCCGGATGGACTTGGAGGCTACATTGAAAGAACCGCCTCTCTCGCCATAGGTACAAAATAAAAAGAGTACGGAGCAATCATGAACAGCCTAATAACAAGCATTAAAAGCTCAATGCATATAAAAATTCTTTTTAGTTTCATACTTATGATGCTATCGGGTTTAAGCTTGCAAACAGCTAACGCAGCTGTAAATAACATTGAAGAAATAAGCTATACATCTCTACCGGGAAATCGTTTACAAATTAATATTCGTTTAACCGAAACAACGGCTAAACCATTAAGCTTTAATATTGATAACCCGGCACGAATTGCTTTTGACTTTATTAACACTAAAAGCAACCTGCCTAAAAAAAGGCAACTGATTGATATTGGTGTTGCCCAGTCTTTAACCGCGGTAACCGTAAAAAACAAAACCCGTGTTATATTAAATTTATCAGAAACGGTTCCTTACAACCTTTCGGTTAATGAAAATATAGTCTCCATCGTACTTGAAAGCGATTCGTCTAGCGCCGCTTCAGCTTCATCTGGCGGACGTATTACTGCTACACCCAACGCAAGTAGTACTAGTGGCAGATCCGTTACAAAAGTTGATTTCCGTCGTGGCGAAAAAGGCGAAGGACGTGTATTGCTTCACCTGTCAGAAGCCAGTATTCCTATGGACATTACTGAAGAGTTTGGCAAGATTGTTGTTAGCTTCTCAAATACCAGCCTGTCTTCTGAACTTCATCAACGCCTCGATGTGCTGGACTTTGCCACACCCGTTAAAACAATTGATAGTTTTCAGATTGATGGCAACTCACGCATTCTTATAGAAACCAGCCATAAAGACTTTACCCACCTGGCTTATCAAACTGATAAGTTATTCACCATCGAATTTATCCCCATTTCAAAAGAAGAACTGGAAGAGCAGAAAAAAGCCAAGTTTGGCTACACGGGTGAGCGCCTGTCATTAAACTTTCAGGACATTCCAGTACGCGCTGTATTACAACTTATAGCTGACTTTACCGGTTTAAACGTCGTAGTAAGTGACTCGGTTGATGGTAACCTGACATTACGTTTGAAAAATGTGCCCTGGGATCAGGCACTCGACATCATTTTAAAAGCCAAAGGCTTATCAAAACGTGAGTCTGGCAATGTCATGTTAATTGCGCCTAGTGAAGAAATTGCGGCCCAGGAAAAAATCGATTTAGAAGCCCAGGCACAGGTCACCGAGCTTGCTCCTATTCGAAGTGCATTCTTTGAAATTAACTTTGCTAAAGTAAGCGACCTGGCACAACTTTTTGAAGGCAGCGATGAAGAAGGCAGTTTAAATCTACTATCTCCCCGTGGCAGTGTAATTATGGATGAGCGCACAAACACGCTTATAGTGAAAGATACCGACACCGTTATTTCTGAAATCAGACGCACACTGGCGAAACTGGATATACCTGTTCGCCAGGTGCTGATTGAATCCAGAATTGTCATTGCGGTCGATGACTTCAAGAAAGAACTTGGGGTTCGTTTTGGTACAACCGCTGTACGGGCAAATGGCGCCGACGGGGTTAAGGGAACCACCGGTACTAACGTGGGCACTAACCTCATTTCAAACCGTGCACTCGATAACCTGGGAGAAAATGGCTCAATTTTCCCTGTAGAAATTCCAGCTGGCACAGACCGATTAAATGTGAATATGCCTGTAGTTGGTGCAACGGGTAGCATTGCCTTTACGGTACTCAGTGGTGGCAACCTGTTAGACCTTGAACTCTCTGCTTTACAGGCTGAAGATAATGGTGAAATCATATCCAGCCCAAGGGTAGTCACATCTGATCGCCATGAAGCATTTATAGAACAGGGTGTAGAAATACCTTACCTGTCTGCCTCATCAAGTGGTGCGACACAGGTTGAATTTAAGAAGGCGGTACTCAGTATTAAAGTGACCCCTCAAATCACCCCGGACGACAGAATCATAATGGATCTGTCAGTAAATAAAGACGCGGTTGGCCAGGTATTTGCCAATATCCCGAGTATCGATACCCGCCAGGTAACAACCCAGGTGCTGGTTGAAAATGGAGACACCATTGTACTGGGTGGCATCTATGAAACTGAAACACGTAATGAGCTGGATAAAGTTCCCGTATTAGGTGACTTGCCCTTAATAGGCAACTTATTCAGACACTCATTAGAAAGCATTGAAAAGCAGGAATTACTGATATTTGTAACCCCTAAAATCCTGAAGGATACATTATCTTTATAATGTATTCCTTAATCAGGTGGGGGTTTTTCTTAAATTAATATCAGTGGGACCGATTACCGTTCATCTGGATAAATCAGTCCACTGATATATTTTATATTCGTTAATAATAGAGAACTCAATTAGTATTTAATACTTAAAAGAGCCGTAGGCAACGAGGTTGAACCACATGAAATTTTTTCTCAAGAGCATAGCATTATTATGTCTTATACTAATACAGTCTTGCTCAGATAGCGTAAGCCCATTTCTTTCGGGTACTACTGGTGAAATACGCATTGGTTCCGGCAGCGGTGATGCTTTCATCGATGGGGCAATTGAGCTGGAATCAGCTTCTATTACTGAAGCTGGAAGCATATTAGTAAGAGTAAACATTGTAGATTCTACGGGTGTATTAGCAAACGTTTCCGGAGACGTCACCTTCACTTCAACCTGTACAGACCAGTCACTGGCCAGCTTTTCACCAGTAACATTAAATATCTTTTCAAGCTCAGCCTCTTCAACCTACACACACCTGGGATGCACTGAAACTGACTCATTAACTGCAACAGCAGCACTTGATAATGGCACTGAACTTGTTGCAACTGCAACATTAGCAGCAACTCAAGTTGTACAATTAGGCACCGGGACAGGCGCCAGCTTTCAGGTGGGAGCACTAACTGTTGAAAATACCAGCATTATTACCAGTGGCAATAGTACTATTTCGGTCAACATTGTTGATGTTAATAACGCTTTAATTACCGAGCTAACCACCGTTAGTTTCACCTCAAACTGTGCCAATAGTTCTCTAGCCAGCTTCACTATTCCCTCCGTGGTCACTACCTCTGGCACAGCTACTACAACTTACATTGATAATGGCTGTATTGGTGGAGATTTCATCACAGCTACATTACAAAACGGCGCAACAAACCTCACCGCCTCGGGTCAAATATCAATACTCCCCCTGCGCATCGGCTCCGGTAGTGGTGGTTCATTTATAGATGGCATCGCCACTATAACTGATGGCTCAATTAATTCTGGTGATAGCACCACCATGGTAGTTAACATTGTCGACCCTAGCGGTACCCCCTACACATCACCTGTAACGGTTAATTTTTCTTCAACCTGCTCAGCAAAAGCATCTGAAGAAGCCCAGTTCATCCCGAGTAGTTTAATTACCGCTACGGGCACCGCCACGGCCACCTATGTGGATAAGGGCTGCCCCGGCAGTGACCTGATAACGGTTGAATTAGTTAATGGAACCAGTGCGCCCAACCCAACGGCCATTAACACAATCATTATTTCACCCCTGAAAGTGGGCACAGGTAGTGGCGGTACTTTTAGTGAGAGTGCAATAACCCTGGCCTCTTCAACAATAACTGAAGGTGAGTCAACCACTGTTTCTGTCAACATCGTAGACTCGGCTAACGCATTAATCACCTCTCCAGTGACCATAAACTTTAGCTCTAACTGTGCCGCTACAGATCCAGCAACAGCCTCATTTACCAGCTCATCGGTAGTAACCAGTAATGGCACCGCAAGCACCACTTACATAGATGCGGGCTGCCCAGCCTCAGATACCATTGTCGCTACACTAGATGCAGCGGGTACCGTTGACCCAACTGCTTCCGGTGCAGTTAGCATTACGCCCTTAAGAATAGGCGCTGATAGCGGGGCTACCTTTAGTAATGGTGTAGTTACCCTTGGCCTGGCATCTATTTCAGCAGGCGGCACCACATCTGTTTCGGCCAATGTGGTTGATGCTGCTGATGCATTAATAACCACACCGGTAACCGTCAACTTTGAATCTAACTGTGTTACCCAGGGTATCGCCTCTTTTGATAACGACAGCGCATCTACCATCAATGGCACCGCCAGTGTCACCTTTACAGCAGATACAGGTTGCACCGGCACAGATACCATTCGGGCTAAAATTAACCCCTTTGGAAACAATGAGCGTGTTGCACAGGCAGACCTTACCGTTGCGTCACCTGGCCTGGGTTCAATCCAGTTTACCTCGACCAGTAATGACGTTATTGCTTTATCCGGTACCGGTAACTCATCGGGACTGGAAGAAAATGCCACATTAACCTTTACTGTTTTCGATAGCACTGGCCAGCCACTATCCGGCTCAAATGTGACCTTCGCTTTAAATACTGCCTTAGGCGGTATAAACCTGCAAACAACTACCGATACCAGTGATGCCAATGGATTAGTTCAGGCCATAGTACAGTCTGGAACAGTGGCCACCTCAGTGAGGGTGACAGCCACAATCGATGGCACTACCTTCTCTACACAATCGACGGCAATCGTTATTTCCACCGGTTTGCCAGATCAGGACAGCTTTTCCCTGTCTGCAACCACCCTAAACCCACAGGCATGGGATCGTGATGGCATTGTAGTCTCACTGACAGCACGTTTGTCAGATCGGTTTAATAACCCAATTCAAGATGGCACCAATATTAACTTCACCACAGAGCTTGGCTCAATTATCTCCGCCTGCTCAACGGTGGATGGAGCCTGTTCCGTAGAATGGACTAGCCAATCACCAAGAGGTGTAGCGGGCCCTGGCACTAATGCCGGCCGCACAACCATCCTGGCCCATGTGGTAGGCGAAGAGTCATTTGTCGATGTTGATGGCGACGGTGTTTATAGTGATGGCGACGGTAATCTTGCCGGCGGTGCCTTTGGTGACCTGCCAGAGCCTTTTGTTGACTGGAATGAAAACGGTGTCAGGGAAACAGGTAGTGGTAGCGCCGAACCCTTTAAAGATTTCAACAACAGTGGCACTTATAATAGTCCCGACACAGAATTTAATGGTGTAGTCTGTACTCATGCCAGTGAATGCAGCACACAAGAAACAACCTTCGTATGGGACTCTATTGTGTTGATAATGGCTGAAAATAATCCTCAAGTTATTATGATTGAGGATAGTTCAGGTTCACCACTATGTGATAACACTAACGCAGCCACCAATGATGACTGTTTTGACGATGGAAGCACTACTTTACCCACCACATACCCCAGCGTTATAAACGTTGGCTCTACATCCCAAACATTGACATTTACCATTGTGGGTAATACCAATTATCAAATTATGCCAAGTGGCACAGCAATTAATTTCAACGTAGACAATGGTGAAATTATTAGCGGAGCTAGCCACACTGTTCCTAATACAAATGCGAATACTTACGATGTGAACGGTTTACCAAATAATCTAGGTGTAGCGAAATACAGTGTGAGTGTGCAAAAAGACAGCACTGCCTCTGATGATGGTAGCCTCACATTCTCCGTCGACGCCCCGGACGGCCCCCTGACCAACTTCCGAGCTATCCTGATTGATGACAGACCACTATTTGTAACTATCGATTTCCCAACTAGTGCCACGTTTACAGTGGGGGCAGCGTTTACCCTGGCTGGTACGGCTATTGACCCAGAAGATGGCAATATAAGCGCTGCAATTGTCTGGACATCAAGCATTGACGGGCCATTAGGTACAGGTGCGTCAATTAGCGTAAATGGAGGCGCAGGCCTGTCAGTAGGCATCCATACAATTACCGCAACCATTACTGATAGTGATGCCAATATTAGGCAGGCCACTAAGACCATTACTATAGAGGCTATTGTTCCATAACCATGGAAAAAAGGGGAGCGATCCCCTTTTTCTGCCTTAGGTTCACCCTTCAACCTTAACTTTAAAGGCAGCCCAAACGATTTCATTTAAAAATAATACAACGTCATCACTACCATAAAACAAGCCTTTAACAACATTCCGCGGCTATTTTTTCTTACGCTCAATACCCACGCGATCCACCATTTTGTATAATTTAATTTAACAAAATCACCCAATAAACCCTAATAAAATCAACCCTAAAAGAGTAGCGTCCCCTTTTAGAAATGATACACTCGGTTTTCTATGATAAACAAACATAATATTTTTCTAATCGGCCCCATGGGCGCGGGCAAAACCACCATGGGGCGGCAAATTGCCAAACGCCTGAATATGAATTTTGAAGACAGCGACCATGTAATTGAAGAGCATACGGGCGTGGATATTCCATTGATATTTGAGAAAGAAGGTGAGGAAGGTTTTCGCAAACGGGAAAGCGCGGTGATTGATGAACTCACACAAAAATCTCGTCTCGTGTTAGCGACCGGTGGGGGCGCTGTGCTGGCTAAAGAAAATCGTCAGTTTTTAAAAAATCGTGGCACGGTCATCTACCTGCATAGCGACATCAAACATTTGCTTGAACGCGTGAGCCATGACAAAAACCGCCCTCTTCTACAAACCCCCGATCCGGCGGCTACGCTTAAAGAAATTATGAAAATTCGTGAACCCCTGTATCGAGAAACCGCAGATATCATTATAAATACGGGGCAACAGTCGATTCGAGCCGTAATAAACGTTATGCTAGATAAGATCAAAGCATATAATAAAATTCAGGGTTAAAATGATTTCGTTAAAAGTAGACCTGGGTGAGCGAAGCTATCCCATTTACATTGGGCAAAACCTGCTAGAACAAAGCGAGTTACTCACCCAGCACATTCCCGGCAATAGTGCGCTCATTGTCAGCAATGAAACCGTTGCCCCGCTTTACATGGATGCGGTGCAAAACGCCTTGGGCAATATTCGCCATAAAACGCTGGTACTCGCGGATGGTGAAGAGTATAAAAACCTTAATGTTCTCAACACTATTTATGATGCACTCCTGGAAAACCACCTCGATAGAAACACTACGCTGATTGCGCTAGGAGGTGGAGTCATCGGGGATATTACCGGGTTTGCAGCGGCAACTTATCAACGTGGTGTGCATTTAATACAGATACCAACCACTCTTTTATCCCAGGTAGACTCATCAGTCGGCGGAAAAACCGCAGTTAATCACCCCATGGGCAAAAACATGATTGGGGCGTTTTACCAGCCTAAAGCTGTTATTGCTGATACCTACACATTAAATACGCTGGATGACCGCCAACTAAGCTCGGGCATTGCTGAAGTCATAAAATATGGCCTGATTCGCGACACCGAATTTCTACAGTGGCTGGAAAATAATATTGATAAACTCATCAACAGGGATGCAAATGCACTGGCTTATGCCATTGAGCACTCATGCCAGAATAAAGCCGAAGTCGTTGCCGCCGATGAAAGAGAAAGTGGACAACGGGCATTACTAAACCTGGGGCACACTTTTGGACATGCAATCGAAACGGGCATGGGCTATGGTGTATGGTTACATGGTGAAGCGGTTGCCAGCGGTATGGTAATGGCCGCACGTTTATCTAATAAACTCGGCTGGATATCTGAGGCCGAAGTTGATCGAGCCATTAATTTACTTGAACGAGCAAATTTACCGGTAAAAGCACCTGAACAGATGAGTGCGGATAAATTTGTCGATCTCATGTCTTTAGATAAAAAAGTTTCCGATGGCGTTTTAAGTTTAGTGCTCTATAAGTCACTGGGTAAAGCCATTATTTCTAAAGATTATACCGAGGCAATTTTAAGAGAAACTATTTCAGAAAGTTATTAAGGGCACCTCTAAAAATAGCTTACGCCAAAATTAATCAATTAGTCGTAAAGAGATAATGAAGTATGCATAAAGGATATGATTTACGCAACCTGGCTCCCTATGCATGTAGTGAAGCAAGCTCGCGTGGTCGCCTGCACCCTGAGCCAGACCCAGTTCACCGCACCCAGTATCAGCGAGACCGTGATCGCATTATACATTCAGCTGCTTTTCGACGTCTCGAATACAAGACACAGGTTTTTGTCAATCACGAAGGCGACCTGTTTCGTACCCGCCTGACCCACTCCCTTGAAGTTTCACAAATTGGCCGTTCAATTGCGCGCGAGCTTCACTTACACGAAGACCTGGCTGAAACCATTGCCATTGCACATGATCTTGGCCACGCACCCTTTGGCCATGCGGGTCAAGACGCGCTTAACCGATGTATGAAAAACTATGGCGGCTTTGAGCACAACTTACAGTCTTTACGCGTAGTCGATGAACTGGAAGAAAAATACGCGGAATTTCCCGGGCTTAATTTAAGTTTTGAATCACGTGAAGGCATACTAAAACACTGCTCAGCAAAAGACGCTCGTAACCTGGGGGATCTGGGGCAGCGTTTTTTAGACAAAAACCAGCCCAGCCTGGAAGCCCAGGCCTGTGATAAAGCCGATGAAATTGCCTATAACAATCATGATATTGATGATGGTGTTAGATACGGTTTAATTACCATTGAACAGTTACTGGAAACCCAGTTATTTCGCGAACAGCATGAAATTGTGATACAAAAATACCCCAAAATTAGCCATAACTGTTTAATACACGAAGTGATTCGCCGCATGATCAGTCGCATGGTGGTTGATTTAATAGATACCAGCAGAAACAACATTGATGCACTAAAATTAAATCATCCAGATGACGCTAGAAACCAGCAACAGTATGTGGTCGGCTTTAGTGAGGACATGCAACAACAAACATTAGAGTTAAAACGTTTTTTAATGAAAAACCTGTACCGTCATTATCGAGTTCAGCGCATGACAACAAAAGCTGAAAAGGTTTTAAGCTCATTATTCGAAGCGTTTATCAACGACCTTCGCATATTGCCGCCGGACGCATTACAACATTGCAATAATTTAAAAGACAAAATAGGTGATAATGGAATCGCCAGGGGCGTTTCAGATTATATAGCCGGCATGACTGACCGTTATGCCATTGTAGAATATGAACGAATTTTCAATCCTCGGCAATTATCCTTTGCCAATTTAATACCTTAAAGAACTTTTCAATGGCAAAAAAAAATAAAAAAACGAATGCATCACCCTGCGAGCTAGAACTGCAAAGCCTGAACTATTTAGGTTTAAGTAAACAACCCTTTGCCAACGAAATACTCACAGACAAAAGCTTTTACAACAACCCTGCACTCATTAAAATCACTGACAGCCTGACTCATCAAATACAGTTCAGCGATTTACTATTACTGGTTGAGGGTGTTCATGGCTCAGGTAAAACCTCACTATTCCGTCAAATTATTCAATCTGACATTACAAACATTAAATCATTATCGATACAGGCCGAAGCCACCGACACGTTAATTCAGGTGCAGCAAAAAATGTCTATTCACCTGCAGGATTTAGGTGATGCAAATCACCTCGATGATAATTTAAAAAATCTGCAAATGTTTGACCAGACCCCCTTAATTATAATGGACAATGCTCATGTTCTTAGCGATACGACATTACAGGAATTATTTCGCTATCAGCAACAATTAAAAATAGATCATGAAGTTAATTTAAAAATTTTACTTTTTGCTAATTCCGGCATGAGGGAAACACTTCAAAAAATAACCGATATACAGAATGACCAGATGTATGTTCAAAACATACCTGTATTGTCAGAAAAACAAGCTGACAGTTTTATAAATCACCGGCTTCGCAATGCCGGCTACGCAGGTGAGCCGATAATAGACAGTAATGACATGCAACAGCTTTTAAAAAAGTGCGACGGCACGCCGCTGAACATAATGACACTTTCTGCCCCGCTTATTGATAAAATTATTGCCCATAAATTAAAGCCTTCCCCTTCAATCTGGGTTAAAAGTTTAATTGCCTTTATTATTTTATTAGTATTGGCCGCAGCGGCTTACGCAGCTTATAGTTATTTTATAAATGACCGCGCAAAGATAGAACAACCGGTAGAAGACCTCTTGCCACTTGCACCTGAAAACAATAGTAACGTTGAGGCTATAGACAACAGCACCGCACAAAATGGGCCGGCTACTGAAACAGAATCTGTAGAGGCGAATATCAATAGCGAAGAAAATATTAGCGATGTTATTGAAGCGCCTGAAAATAATGAGCCCAATATAGAAGCAGATATATCGAACGAAGAAAGCACAATCACAACTGAACCTGCAATAACCGAAGTTAACAAGCTTGAAAAAACGGAGCCTGCAGAAAACCCAGTAGAGACAACACCTGCACAAGTAATAACACAGAAACCAGAACCGGTTAAGGAAGAAATTAAAAGCCCTGAACCTGAAAAAATTGCTGCAGTAGAAAAACCCAAAAACATAATTAAGCCAGCCCCCCCCATAAGCACAACCTTGCAACAACTAAATAGAATGGGTTTACATGACGATAGCTGGTTGCGCCAGCAAAACAGTCAAAACTGGACATTACAATTACTCGGCGCACGTGATGAAAAAACGCTTCTAAAATTTGTTCAACACAATAAACTGTCTGCGAATGTCGCCTGGTATAAAACCTGGTTAACTTCAAAACCTTATTATGTTCTAGTTTATGGAAGCTATGCTAACCGCGATACTGCGCGTAACTCTATTGCGAATTTACCGCCAAAAGTACGCGCACTTAGACCCTGGGTTAAAAGTATGAAGTCCGTTCAGCAGGCGTTAAAGTAAATGACTATTGTCATCCTGAAGCGAACTTTTTTCAGTTCAATTTGCTGGTGAAAATGCGCACTGCTGTGGAACATCTCCATCAGGGACAGTCCGCTGCTTTTTAGCGCCCTGTCCCATGTGGTAATTCCGATCAGATGGGCAGCGCGAGGAACGACTCCGCTCAGCTCTTGGTGGTCTCAATCAGGGGACGGAGCGCCAAAAAGCAGCGGTCCATCCCCGATGGAGATGCACCTCAACAGGGTAACTAGCCAACGCATAAATTAAACTGATCAGCGACAGCTACTGGCTACCAGCCGACATTGAATAACACACTAACTTCAACTATTTGAATACCCCCCTCCCCCCGGCGTTTTAATTGTCAAACAATCACCCGCCTTCAATACCTTTGAAAACTTGGGCGGATAAACTTCACCATTAACTAAATTTTGCCCTACTTTTGCATCCTCGGCATTTATACCCCAGGGCGCATGATTTCTTCTTTCTGTTAACAGAGTGACATGGGTTTCCTGCAATAAGGTAAATGATCTTACCAGACCTTCTCCTCCATTATGCTCACCCTTACCGGCCGAATTTTTTCGTAAAGAATATTCTTCTACTCTCAGAGGGTAATTCATTTCCAGCACTTCAATCGGTGTATTAAGCGTGTTAGTCATATGCGTTTGCACACCGCTCAATCCATTATGCAAATAGTTCGCCCCCATGCCCCCACCAATTGTTTCGTAATAATCCCAGGCTTTAATATTTTTATCTGCCGCAGCACCCATCGCCAGGTTATTCATACTGCCATGACTGGCGGCAGGGAGTTTTTGTGGATTTGCTTTTGCCAGCGCACCGATAATCACATCAACAATTCGAGTGCTGGTTTCAACATTTCCTGCCGCCACAGCGGCGGGTCTCCTGGCATTAACTAAACACCCCTCAGGCGCTGATAAACTAATATGCCGAAAACTACCGGCACAGGCTGGCGTATTATCCGGCATCAAGCAACGAAACACATAATAAACAGCCGCGGCGGCAACGGATAAGGGACAATTTATATTTCCTTTTACCTGGCTAGCTGTACCATCGAAATCCACATGTATTAATGATGATCTGACAGTAATAGTGGCCTTTATTTTAATATCAGAGCTACCCTGCCCATCATCATCCATAACATCACTAAAGCAATACTCTCCTGGGGTTATTTCCTTTGTTGCGTCCAGCGCAATACTGGCCCCATAGTTATTTAATGCGATTAATGCCCGTTGATACTCAGCCATTCCGTGGGCTTCTATTAATTCCTGCAAACGAAGAATACCACGGCGGTTAGCACTGATTTGTGCCGAGAAATCCCCATGGGATTGCCGGGGATTCTGTAACACGGTCAGTAACCTTTCCATAACATCAGACTCTTCCCTGTCATTTTTTAATAAATGCATGGGCGGAATAACCAGACCTTCCTGGCTTAACTCTGATGAAACAGGCATTGACCCAGGACTGGCAGCACCAATATCCGCATGATGCGCTCGATTTACCACAAACCCCTGTAACTGTTGATTAAAAAACACCGGTGCAATCAAGGTAATATCGGGTAAATGAGTTCCCCCAAGATATGGGTCATTCAAAACCACCATGTCTCCGGGTGCCCAGTTAATTTTGCACACAATGTCCCGCGCAGCATACGCCATACTGCCAAGATGCACGGGTATATGAGCAGCCTGTGCACATAGCTCTCCCTGGGCATCAAATACCGCACAGGAATAATCCAGGCGATCTTTAATATTGGGTGAAAAGGCAACGCGTTGAAGTACCGCACCCATTTCATCACAAACCGCTTCAATCCGGCTAGAAAATACACTTAAAGCAATAACATCCATAGGAAACCTTAAAAACACTGATTTAAGTCAAATAATACCTTGAAATACTGGCGCTTCTAACTTATCTTAATGCCCAACTAAAACACTCAAGTATTTTAACTGAAAAATAAACAGGAAATTAATATGAATCCTTTAATGTCAATCAAAGGCACAATCGCCGTTGGTTTTATTCTTGCTCTGGTTGTAGCATTTGGTATGGGCGCTGGCGTTGATGGCCTAAAAGCGGCTGCCATGACCTGGTTACACGTAATGGCAGGTGTGGTCTGGATCGGCCTGCTCTACTACTTTAACTTTGTTCAGGTTCCTGGCGTGGGCAAAGCACTGGCCGAAGCCAATGATGGCGGCCCTGGCCCAGCAGCAATCAATAAATACGTTGCTCCTACCGCTTTACTCTGGTTCCGTATGGCAGCAGCCGTTACCTGGTTAACGGGTTTAAGTGCATTAGCCTCTATTGGCGGTGGCATGCAGGGCATTATTGATGCGTTCACTTTCTCTAATGGTATGGCGATTATAGGACTGGGCGCATGGTTAGGTACAATTATGTTATTTAATGTATGGGTACTAATCTGGCCCAACCAGAAAAAAATCCTCGGTCTTGACGGCCTGGAACACAGTGCTGATGTAATTGCAGGCGCAAAGAAAGTGGCCCTGCTAGCTTCACGTACTAATACGGCATTATCCATTCCTATGCTGTTATGTATGGTTGGCTATGCTCATAGCTTAGCGTAGAACTTGCTGCGCTTTTAACTGTAAAGGCGCATCTCCATCGGGGACAGACCGGTGTTTTTCCGCTCTGCCCCTGAGCTATCCCCACAAAAAATACGTTAAAAACAAAATGCTTTTTGCTTTTAGATAATATTCGTGTGTAACCCGGACAATCATATCTTAAATCTATCTATTATTTGAAAAACCCGCAAAGCCTAGTATAATCAACGTTTACACGGCAGCTTTTACTGCCGTTTTTGCATTTTAGGGCTATGAAAAAGTCAGCAACTGGAACACCTAATGAATGGATCTGAACATCTAATGAAAACCTATGCTCCACTTGATGTCTGTTTTGACAAGGGCGAGGGTGCCTATCTATACGATGATAAGGGCACTGAATATCTGGACGCGCTGGCGGGCATCGCAGTCTGTGGCCTGGGCCACGCCCACCCGGCTGTTACCAAAGCCATTCAAAACCAGGCGGAAAAACTTCTTCATACCTCAAATTTATATTGCATCCAAAATCAACAGCAGTTAGCCGACAATTTATGTAAAGCCTCAGGCATGGATAGCGTGTTTTTTTCAAATTCCGGTGCTGAAGCAAATGAAGCCGCTATTAAACTGGCTCGACTCTATGGCAACCAGCAAAGCATTGAAAACCCATCCATTATCGTAACCGATAGTAGTTTTCATGGACGCACCCTGGCAACCTTAAGCGCCACCGGCAACCGAAAAGTTCAAGCTGGATTCGAACCACTGGTTCACGGCTTTATTCGCGCACCTTATAATGATATTGACGCCATAAAATCAATTGCTCAAAACAGTAAAAATACAGTTGCAGTACTAGTAGAACCGATTCAGGGCGAAGGAGGTATCAACCTTCCCGATGAAAATTATTTAACTGAATTACGAGCGATTTGCGATGAGAACAACTGGTTATTAATGCTTGATGAAATCCAGACGGGCATGGGCCGAACAGGCAACTGGTTTGCTTTTCAGCATAGCAAAATCATGCCCGATGTTATGACCCTGGCCAAGGGCCTGGGTAATGGCGTGCCAATTGGTGCCTGTGTTGCACACGGCAAAGCCGCTGAACTTTTTCAACCGGGTAATCATGGCTCAACTTTTGGTGGTAATCCACTAACCTGTGCTGCAGCCAATGCGGTTGTAGAAACTATTATTAAAGATGATTTATGCCAACGCGCTGATCAACTTGGTAAAAGAATACTTAAGGGTTTTGAGACTAAACTTAAAGAACTCCCCGCCGTAAAATCCATTCGAGGTAAAGGTTTGATGCTAGGGATAGAACTGGATCGCGATTGTTCTGAGCTGGTAGCCCTTGCCCTGCAGCAGCACTGCTTAATTAATGTAACCGCAGGCAATGTTGTACGCCTGCTCCCCCCACTCATTTTGTCTGATCAGCAGGCTGATACCATTGTAGATGTGGTCAGCTCGCTCATTAAAGACTTTTTAAACTAATAAGCACTTCTATTAATTAAATCACACGATAATTAATAGAAGTGCCCTGAATATTTGCGGAGACGCCCAATGGCGACGCGTCATTTTTTAAGCTTACTCGATCTTAACCCCACTGAACTCAGGCAACTACTTAAGCGCGCAAGCGAGCTTAAAAAAATGCAACATGCGGGTGAGATTTACGAACCATTAAAAAACAAGATACTGGCGATGATTTTTGAAAAATCATCCACCCGTACCCGGGTTTCATTTGAAGCGGGTATGGTGCAGCTGGGTGGCCACGCCATGTTTTTATCTCCACGTGATACGCAGCTAGGGCGCGGTGAACCCATTGAAGATACCGCCCGGGTATTGTCAAGCATGGTGGATATCATAATGGTGCGCACCTTTGAGCACGAAAAGCTTACAAGCCTTGCCAAACACTCATCTGTACCCGTCATAAACGGCCTGACCGACTGGCTTCACCCCTGCCAGCTTCTGGCGGATATGCAGGCATGGATTGAGCATCGAGGAGATATGCAGGGCAAAACCGCAACTTATGTGGGCGATGGTAATAACATGTGCCATTCCTATATCAATGCGGCACGTCAGCTTGATTTTAATTTACACATTGCCTGCCCTGAAGGTTATGATCCCGACCCGACACTAGTAAAAGCGGCCGGGGACAAAGTCACTATTTTCAGGTCCCCCAAAGATGCATGTGTAGATGTAGACATGATTGTCACGGATGTCTGGGCCAGCATGGGCCAGGAAGAAGAACAAAAAGAACGTGAAACCGCATTTGCCAACTTTCAGGTTAATGATGAAATTATGGCCGTTGCCAATAAAGATGCCCTGTTTATGCACTGCCTGCCCGCTCACCGTGGTGAGGAGGTTAGTGCCAGTGTAATTGATGGCAAACAAAGCGTGGTATGGGATGAAGCAGAAAATCGCCTGCATGCACAAAAGGCATTGCTCGAATTCTTATTAAGACTGAGCTAATTAACCCCATAGAAAACAAACTGTAGAGCTCCTGCTGCACACAGGAGCTACATCACTTTTTGTTTACGAAGATTTATATATTTCTCTAAAATATCATCTGTTCCCTTACCAAATTCGATGAACTTAAAAGCCAGGCCATACACACTTCGACCTCCAACCACAATAGAGCGCACAACTTTCGCCTTAACCAGCACTCGCTTGAACCCATTGCTAAAAGGCAAATCAAATGCCAACTCAAAGATTTTGCCCTCATCAGCCGGTGCCCCGTATTCAATATAAATCCCCCCCATTGAGACATCAATCGCCTGTGCACGCATAATACTGCCATCTGATAAACGGATATATACTTTTAGACTCACCCTGAAACGTTCATAAGCACGATTTTCATAAGTTGATGCTTTAATATTACCTGAACCTGCATCATCATTAATATCTTCATCTTTCAATGGATATTCCTTCTGCTAATTAGGTCTATTCGAGATACAATACGTACTTTAAACTGGATAGACCCGTTGGGCATGGAAAACCTGTAAAATATTGGTACAGGTGAATTCGAATTTTGCACAACCACCTTAACAAACACTAGCAAGGTAGAGACTTAAAACGGCAGGAGATATGCAAGCCCCGGGGCTCTACCTCGTACATCAATAACTTTCATGGGCCGCCATAATTCTGCTGATTTCCAGAACTCATATACACACTTTAAAAACATAACTGCACCAATAATGACATTTAAGTATTTCTGTATATATAGCATTCTACTAGTAGCCTCACCAACACTGTTATGGGGTTCTGAACAGCCCATCAATAATGATTTTACATATGATATGTGCCCCGCGAATAGCTATTCATTTTTAAAGTATAGTCCACCCCCAATATTTTCTGATGAATTAATCGACACAACCGATGTTAGCGCCCAACAGGTGCAGAATATAAATAAATCAACAAGTACCTTCACAGGAAATGTCCTTATCGAGCGCCATCAACTACGCCTGCAGGCGGATAAGGTAATACACAACAAAGAAACCCAACGACTTGAAATAAGTGGCAATATTCATGCTGACACTGAAAATATGGCACTTAGTGCTGATAGTGGCTGGATGAATATGCAGACAAATGAAAGCGAGTTCATAAATAGCACTTACTACATACCTGAAGCACATTTTTCAGGTAGCACACCGGTATTCACAATTTCGAAAGGCAAAAAAAGCATTTTGCTCGATACCCAGTTTACAACCTGCCCCAATAATAAACGTGACTGGCATATGGATATAGGGCGTCTCGAATTAGACCAAAGCACAGCAACAGGTACCGCAACACACGCGGTGTTCTGGCTGAGTGACATTCCAGTATTTTACTTCCCCTGGATTCAGTTCCCTCTGGGTGATGTTCGCCGCTCGGGCTTTTTAACACCCCGCATTGGCAAATCCAGCGCTAATGGTGCAGAATTTAACATACCGTTTTACTGGAATATTGCCCCTAACCAGGACGCCATCATCACCCCTGGCTATTTGCAGAAGCGCGGCTCGATCCTAATGACCGATTATCGTTACCTTAGCCATAGCAGTAACGGTCAACTCAACCTGGAATATTTAAATAACGATAAAGAAACCAATAAAGAGCGCTACCTGATTCATTTTGATAACCAAAGTCGAATCACTGATAATCTCAATTTAAACTTACTGGTTAACGATGCATCGGATACTGAGTACCTGAATGATTTAAGCAGTAATATAAATGTTGCTAACACAACACACCTGGAAAGAAATGCAAAACTCAGTTATACCAACGGCCCCTGGAAAGCGGACTTAATGGCACAAACCTTTCAAACTATTGACCAGGAAATAGCACTAACTAGCAGACCTTATAAACGACTACCCCAGCTAACCTTAAATGCAGAAGAAGAGTTTGCTGAAATGGACAATAGTTACTTAAAGGCCTCATTAGAATCTGAATGGGTTCAATTTAAACACGCCAGCGAGCTAAAACCACAGGGTTCTCGATTTCATATCTACCCTAAACTAAACATGCCTATTGAAGGCAATGCCTGGTTTGTTAAACCCAGTGCGGGGTTTATGCACACGGAATATAACATTGATAATATTAACGACACCCGTATTGAAATTAAAGATAGAAACCTGAGCATAGTTAGCCTGGATAGTGGTTTATTTTTTGAAAGAAGTTTAACCAATAGCTCAATTATACAAACATTAGAACCCAGGTTATTTTATTTAAATATCCCATTTGAAGACCAGTCTGCTATTCCCTTGTTTGATACCAGTGAGCAGAGCTTTAGCTTCGCATCATTATTTCGTGAGAATCGTTTTAATGGTATCGATAGAATTGGTGACGCTAACCAGCTTACCCTTGCACTAAGTTCGCGTTTACTAAACGACAGTAGTGGAGAGGAGTTATTTAATTTAAGTATTGGCCGTATATTATATTTTGATGATAGGCAAGTTACCCTGAATAACTCAATTGATACTTCAGACAGTTCCGACGTAATAACTGAAATCGGCGGTAGAATAAAGAACTGGATAGGCAGAGCCACTTATCAGTGGAACACCGATACTAACATATCAGACAAACGTAGCGTTCAAATAAGTTATGCTGCTTCTAAAGAAGCCGTATTTAACATCGGTTACCGTTTTCAACGCGACCCTAACGAAGATATAATTGGGGAAATTAATAACCTGGAACAAACAGACCTGTCATTTGTATGGCCATTTGCAAGTAACTATGCCCTGTTAAGCCGCTGGAATTATGATTTAACAAATGAGCGAGATATCCAGACACTGGTAGGAATTGAATATGAATCCTGCTGCTGGGCTATTCGCCTGCTTTCTGAGCGCTACCGCCGAGATGATAACGAAGAAGAACCATACAATACATCAATTAGTCTTCAATTTGTCCTCAAGGGCTTTGGCAGCATCTCAGATAAAAAAGCAACCGACACACTTAAACAAGCTATTCTTGGCTACCAACCGGATTATTAATATGCAACTTCGCAAAACACCTTTTTTAACATTATTTTTTACCACCTGTTTTACATTATTTTCTGCCAATTTATACGCTATTAAAGAAATAGACTCGATTGCTATTATCGTTAATGACAGCATTATCAGTCACCAGCAAATAAATAATCAATTAAATAATTTTAAACGACAGTTAGAATTACAGGGCCAGAGCCTGCCACCAGAAAAGCTTCTTAAAAAGCAGGTTATAGAACGCATTATTATAGATAGCATTCAATTACAACATGCAAAATCCCAGGGTATTAGTATCGATGATCTGAGTCTTAACAAAGCACTGGAAGCAATCGCCGAAAACAATAATAGCTCTCTAGAAGAAATGCATAAAGCTTTAGAGAGCAAAGGAATTAGCTATACAAGTTTTCGCGAACAAACCAGAAAAGAAATGATAATAAGACAATTACAAAAACGCATGATTTATAGCCGAGTAAAAGTTTCACAACAGGAGATTAATATTTTTCTAGAACAGCAAAAACTATCTGGTGAAGCTGCAAATGACAGGTATAATATTGCACACATACTCATTGCTACGCCTGAAGCCGCATCGCCTGAAGATGTTTCTCTGGCCCTGAAAAAAGCAAAAAAAGTAATTTTAAACCTTAAAAATGGCGAATCATTTAATGATATCGCACTCCGTTATTCCGATGGTCGTCACGCATTAAAAGGAGGCAAACTGGGATGGCGAAGTGCAGCACAACTACCCACATTATTTTTAAATGTCGCACGCAGTTTAAATAAAAACCAAATATCTGAACCCTTACGAAGTGCGGGCGGCTTTCACATAATTAAATTACTAGATAAAAAAACCCAACAACATATTGTTAAACAGACTCACGCCAGGCATATACTCATAAAAGCCGATGAAATAACCAGCAGTGAAGATGCTCGAAAAAAATTAACCAGCATAAAAAAACGACTTGACCAGGGCGAAGACTTTGCCGCTCTTGCTGCAAAATTTTCTCAGGACCCCGGCTCAAAAAACAATGGAGGAGATTTAGGCTGGGCCACTGAAGGTTCATTTGTACCACGCTTTACTAAAGTCATGAACTCACTAAAAAACAACCAGACATCAGAACCATTTAAAAGCCAGTATGGCTGGCATATTATTCAGGTTCTCGAACGTCGCCAACAAGATGAGACCGAACAGTTAATTCGACAGAATGCGGAGCTGGCAATACAAAACCGTAAAGCCGAGGAAGAATTACAGCTCTGGTTACGTCGAGCCCGAGATGAAGCTTATGTCGATTATCGAATGGACTTAAACATATCAGAGTAACCCCATGCTTCCAGTAATAGCAATAACACCCGGCGAACCCGCCGGAATTGGCCCCGATCTCGCAATTAAAACCGCGGGAGAACAATTTAACTGTAATAGAGTTTATTTTGCTGACCCTCAATTACTCACTGATCGTGCTCAAGAATTAGACATTGATGTAAAAATCCATACACTCTCTTCACTTGAGCAACTACCGAAACCTGAAAAAAATACGCTACTTGTCTGGCCGGTTAAGTTAACCAGCAAAGTTAAGCCTGGAAAACTAAACAGTGACAATGCTCATTATGTTTTAGAGTGCATTAAGCTTGCAGTTGAATCTCAACAAAAGCATAAAACTCACGCACTAATGACTGGGCCAATTCATAAAGGTATTATTAATGAAGCGGGCATTCACTTTTCAGGGCACACTGAATATTTAGCCGAATTAAGTTCAGGTACTCCGGTTATGATGTTAGCTGCCGAAGCTGAACAATTACGCGTGGCTTTAGTGACAACACACTTACCCTTAAGCCGGGTTAGCGAATCGATTAATAAAAAAAAACTACAACTTGTTATTTCTATTTTGCATAAAGATCTTCAACAGAAATACGGCATCAGCGACCCTCACATTTTAGTTTGTGGCCTTAATCCTCACGCGGGTGAAAATGGACACATGGGCATGGAAGAAATTGAAATAATTTCACCCGTATTAGATAAACTTCGTCTAAAGGGTTTTAATATTACGGGCCCCTTGCCAGCAGATACTTTATTTACACCTAAATATTTGCACGGAGCTGATGCAGTGTTAGCCATGTATCATGATCAAGGTTTACCTGTATTAAAGCATGTAGGTTTTGGCCATTCTATAAATATTACATTAGGTTTATCTATCATCCGTACCTCAGTTGATCATGGTACAGCCCTTGATCTTGCCGCCACTTCAAAAGCAAATACAGGTAGCTATATAGCAGCCCTGGAAACTGCAATTCAACTGGCTAATAATCAGGCTATTACAACGGCAGTTTAATTATGGCAATACAACACCGCGCACGTAAACGTTTTGGACAGAATTTTTTATCTGACCCCGGTATTATTCAGCGCATTATACAAAGCATTAACCCAAAACCGGGACAGCGCCTGATTGAAATTGGCCCTGGTCTTGGAGCACTAACCTGCCCCATCTTAAAATTAGTTGGTGAAATGGATGTCATTGAACTTGACAGGGATATTATCCCCAAACTCCAGCTCAATTGCGGCCTTGATGCGGTGCAAAACAATAAACTTCGTATACATAATGTAGATGTACTGAAATTTAATTTCTCCGATCTCAACTACGCAGAACCATTGCGCATTATCGGCAACTTACCCTACAATATATCTACACCAATCATTTTTCATTTAGTTGAATACAGTAACATTATTCAGGACATGTACTTCATGCTTCAAAAAGAAGTTGTACAGCGCCTGGCAGCTAAGCCCGATAGCAGCAATTACAGTCGTCTATCTGTAATGGCGCAATACTACTTTCAGGTAAACGCGCTGTTTTTAGTCCCTCCTGAATCATTCCAGCCAATGCCCAAGGTTGAATCAGCAATTGTTCGTTTAATGCCCCATAAAGAAAAACCCGTAAAAGTAGATAATGAAAAAGCATTTGCCAGTCTGGTAAGCCAGGCCTTTTCTCAACGGCGTAAAACATTACGTAATGTACTCAAAGATATTTGCTCAGCTCAACAACTTGAATCTATTGGTATTGACCCCGCCTGTAGGGCCCAGTCTCTTACTCTGCAGCAGTTTTCCGATATTTATAATCTGACGACTCAATAATATCCTCACGAAATCGCTGATTTCTATTCTGTATTTTGGTAAGCTAGTACCAAACTCAATGGCGGTATTTTTATGAATAATGACTCATACAGGATAAGTGTTGAAGTAACACCTAACTATATAGAAGAGCAATCCAAGCCCGATCAGGGGCATTTTGTCTTTTCATACACTGTGACAATCATTAATGAGGGCAGCAAACCAGCTCGTCTCCTAACTCGACATTGGGTCATTACAGATGCACTGGGTGAAACCCAGGAAGTTAAGGGTGATGGTGTTGTAGGCGAGCAGCCTCACCTTAAGCCAGGCGAAGGCTTTCAGTACACCAGTGGCACCATGATGAAAACACCAAATGGTTCAATGGCTGGCAGCTATCAAATGATTGCTGACGATGGCTTTCATTTTGATGCTGACATCCCAGAGTTCTACTTGCTTGCTCCCAGCACCTTACATTAGATAAAAAGATTTTGTAAAGCGATAAAAATATGGGGCTAAAATTTAGCTACACCCTCCTGGCTCCAGTTTATGATGCTATTGTTGCTTCTTCAACTCAGGCAATGCGTATCTCAAGTATACAAAGACTTGATGTCGCCCCCCCACAAAATATATTAATAAATGGCATTGGCACCGGTCTTGATATACCTTTTTTACCAAAGCAACATAATTACACCGCCACCGATCTAACCCCGGCTATGCTGGATAAGTGCAAAACCCGCCTTTCGCATCATGATTTAAAACTTAGTTTACACAACGCTGATGTTATGCAGCTTCCCTTCGAAGACAACCAGTTTGATATAATTTTAATGAACCTAATATTAGCGGTAGTACCCAATCCACTATTAGCTTTACAGGAAGCAAGCCGAGTAGTCAGACCTGGGGGTAAAATTTATATTATGGATAAATTTATAAAACCTGGCCAGCTTGCTCCTTCTCGACGTTTACTCAATATTTTAATGCGACATATCGCAACACGAACTGATGTTGTTTTTGAGCACCTGCTTGATAATTGTCCAAAATTGAAATTAATAGAAGATAAACCTGCTCTTATGAGTGGCTGGTTCAGGTTGATAGACCTTGAAAAAATTAACCTGGAAACATCTAACATCTGAAATGGCGACCTATGCAATAGGTGACATCCAAGGATGTTATCGACAACTTAAAGCATTATTACTAGAACTTGAGTTTAATTCCGACAAAGACAAACTCTGGTTTGCCGGCGACATTATTAATCGCGGCCCTGATTCATTAAAAACCATTCGCTTTATTCGCTCACTTGAAGACAATGCAATTACTGTTTTAGGCAATCATGACTTACACCTGCTTGCGGTTGCTAACGGTCGCGGTAAGCAGGGGAAAAAGGACACCATACAACCTATTCTAGATGCCCGTGATTCTGATGTTTTATTAGACTGGTTGCTACACCGCCCACTTGTACATTACCAGAAAAAAAACCATGTCTGTCTGGTACACGCCGGTATTTATCCTGACTGGTCATTAAATCAAATCTTAAGTTATTCAAAAGAACTGGAAAATATTTTACAGGGCCCGAAATCTCACGAATTTTTTCATCACATGTATGGTGACAAACCCCGCAAGTGGTCAGATAATTTAAGTGGCTGGGACAGATTACGTTTTATAACTAACTGTTTCACACGCATGCGCTATATTGATGACAACTTAAAGTTATGCCTTAGAGACAAGGGTGCTCCGGGAAAACAGGATGATAATGTTTATCCCTGGTTCGAACTTAAAAGCAAAGAAAAAGATTTAAATATTGTGTTTGGACACTGGTCAACACTTAATGATCCAAAAATAAAACACCTGTTCCCATTAGACACCGGATGTCTTTGGGGCGGAAAATTAACCGCACTTAAAATTAATAGCAAACTAAAAAAACGCATTTCAGTTAAATGCCCAAAATCTCAACCCATCACCTGAGATAATTCACATCTGTCATTTTTTGCGCTCATAATTTATAAACGTAAAACTAAAATTATTTTTTTCGTCTGCTCCAACCGTTTCCTGTCTAGCAATATCCCATTCAGATAAATCAAACGCTGGAAACCAGGCGTCACCCTTACATTCCGCATCCACGTGAGTTAGATACAATCGATCAGCCTTATCAATCAATTGCTGATAAATATTTGCACCACCAATTATCATCACTTCATCAACTTCACCAGATAACTTAAGTGCCGAATCAACACTATCCGCAGATATAATGCCATCCGCACTAAAACCACTTCGACTGATAACAATATTTTGCCTACCAGGTAATGGCCTACCTATCGATTCAAATGTTTTGCGCCCCATGACAACAGGCTTACCCATAGTAACTTCTTTAAAATGCTTGAAATCAGCGGGCAAATGCCAGGGCATAGCATTTTCAGAACCAATTAATCGATTTTTATCCAACGCAGCAATCAGCGAAATAATCATATTGAAATAGGTGCTTTTATATGCGGATGCGCTTCATAATTTAATAATTCAAAATCTTCAAATTTAAAAGCAAATAAATCTTTAATTTCAGGATTTATTTTTAAAGTAGGTAAATTATATGGCGTGCGCGACAACTGTTCTTCTACCTGCTGCAAGTGATTATTATACAAGTGAGCATCACCAAATGTGTGTATAAAATCACCTGCTTTCAAACCTGTGACCTGTGCAATCATCATGGTAAGTAAAGCATACGATGCAATATTAAAGGGCACACCTAAAAATATGTCCGCACTTCGTTGATATAGCTGACAGGAAAGCTTTCCATCCGCCACATAAAATTGAAAAAAAGCGTGACAAGGAGCTAAAGCCATTTTTTGTTGTTTAACATTATCCTGAGGTGAAATTGATTCGTCTGGTAAGTCAGCGACATTCCACGCCGATACAATAATTCGACGACTGTTTGGGTTGTTTTTTAAAAGCCCAACAATTTCAGATATCTGGTCAATTTCACCACCATCAGGAGACGGCCAGTTTCGCCACTGATAACCATAGACAGGCCCAAGATCCCCAGATTCATCAGCCCAGGCATCCCATATTTTTACGTCATTTTCGGATAAATATTGGGTATTAGTTTCACCTTTAAGAAACCATAACAATTCATGGATAATTGATTTTAAATGACATTTTTTTGTTGTCACCAGGGGAAAGCCTTTTGATAAATCAAACCGCATTTGATATCCAAAAACTGAAATAGTGCCTGTTCCAGTTCTATCACCTTTTTGAGTGCCATTGTCTTTTACATGGCGCATTAAATCTAAATACTGTTTCATATTATTTAAACTGTTTTTTTTCTGTACGCCAATATTAAAACGCCTATGCCTATAATAATCATAGGAATTGATAGCTGTTGACCTTTTGTCATCCAGCCGAACATGACAAAGTTTAAATGCGCATCTGGGGTTCTATAAAATTCGGTAATGAAACGAAACACGCCGTAACATAGAACAAACATTGCACTTACTGCCATTTTTGGCTTTGGCGTTTTTGAATATAAAAATAAAATAACAAACAGAAGCAGGCCTTCAGATACGGCTTGATATAAAGATGAAGGGTGACGTGCGATATGATCACCATAGTCTAAGGCCCAGGGAATTGCCGTCTCAGCAGGACGCCCCCATAGCTCTTTATTAATGAAGTTACCTAGTCGACCAAAGCCAAGTCCCAATGGAACCATGGGCGCGATAAAATCATTAACTTCAAAATAGGTTTTACCGGTTTTTCGGGCAAATAAATACACGCCACAAATCACACCAAGTAAACCACCGTGAAAAGACATGCCGCCTTCCCAAATACGAATCAATATAAGTGGGTTATCAACAAACTTATCAAAATTATAAAAAATAATATAACCGATTCTACCGCCAAGAATTACGCCTAGTGCACCATAGAACAATACATCTGACACCTGTTCTTTTTTCCAGCCTGAATTGGGTTGCCTGGCCCTGTAATTACCCAGTACCCAGGCAGAAATGAATGCAAGAAGGTACATAAGCCCGTACCAGTGAACTTGTGCAAAGCCTAAATCTAGGGCGACCGGGTCTATAGCTGGGTATTTAATCATGCGGGGATTTTATCAGAATTTATTGAGTTAGTTTATGAATGCTTTACATTTCTTTTTATAGAATTAATCTTTATTATCACCTGCTAGTTAATCCTAGAAAAATCAATTGAGCGCACATTTATAGCGCAACCTCTTGACGCACTTTCACCTGCCGGCTTTGCGTGGTATGGGTTAAGGGACAGGACGCTAAACAGCAGCGGACTGTCCCCGATGGAGAAGCGCCTTGGGCTGTCATGCTTTACTCTCTTTTTGCGTGTAGGGTTCTACCTGAATTCAACAGGCAAAAAAATACCCAGTGCTACTAAGCACCGGGTATTTCGGGTGTTAAATCCTGGCAGTGTCCTACTCTCACATGGGGAGACCCCACACTACCATCGGCGCTAAAGCGTTTCACTTCTGAGTTCGG